>Ga0307928_10000175_pt1 | contig 43015 bp, 92 predicted proteins | sample AceLakmetagen232_FD_201815 | JGI IMG/M metagenome (GOLD analysis project Ga0307928, IMG submission 201815) | Saline water microbial communities from Ace Lake, Antarctica - #232 | ecosystem: Environmental > Aquatic > Non-marine Saline and Alkaline > Saline | place: Antarctica: Ace Lake...
TGGCACAACTTAATGTTGGTGCAGAAGAAAAGACTGTACTTGATTCAATAGACAGACCAATGCGTCCATTGATATTGGAACTGCATAGGATTGGAATGGAAACAACATTTTGTTGCTGTGGCTTTCAGTATGAAGGTGAGGAAGAGCCAAAGACTCACCATGCAAGATTAACGTATGTATTTATCAAAGACCGTTTTCAATCTGAATTAGCAATTGACAATGCTAATAAGTTTTTTAATAAACTTGTGACTGCAACACCTGATAATGAGAAACATGCTCAGAGTTGGGGAATAAGTAAAGGTCACCAAGTATCACCTACTGGTGTGCCGATAATACATTTCTGGTATCAGAATCCAATGCCTGACTTATATCAAAAGATTGAAGGTGTGCCTGCAATACATAACTATGAATCACAGGTTGGTGGGATTTGTAGAGCTATCAAGGTTGCAAGAAGTTTACCAACGGCAGTTAAGGAAATAAGAATACATGATGGGAATAGGGATTTCTTTGAAGCTGGCTTTGATGAATGGCAATTGGAACCTAAACCAGACTATATTCATAACGTAATGAAAGAAGTCACGGTCGAGGAAAAGGCAGAAGCTGATGATTGAGTTGACAAAGGAAGAAATGAAACAAATTTATATGTATTGGGTGACTGCTAACAAAGTAGTATCACATATACATAAAGGTGTGGATGTTACTAAGACATCATTGGACGCATTGGTAACGGAACACTATAATGTTGAAACTATTATGATGAAAGGAATGGACAATTATGCCAAGGAATGACAAGTTGAATATTAAACACATTAAATGGAAAGTTAAGATTACAAATAATTACCAAGAACAAGAAAAATATTGGATGGCTTCATCTGAAGATGATACATTTAAATTACATTCCAAGATAAAGTTTAATGTGGTTCAAGAAGCAAAAAATGACTGGCTTGCGTTTGCTAAGGAAAACAGAATTCGAACTTATGTATTCTGCTAAATAAAATTGTAATTGTAAGATGATAATTCAAAAGACATTATGAGAAATCATAATGTCTTTTTTTGTTTGGGTATAAAAAAGTATTGACATTACTTTGCACATAACGTATCTTTTATATATCAAATTAATTAAAACAATTTTTTAAAGGAGTTAAAAATGATAAACGGAACAACAGAAACAATAAAGTACACAGCAATTATTTCTAAATATACAACAGTTGAAACTTTTCAACCTCTTAAAAAGAATACTACTAAAGGTGGTAAACAATGGACAACAAGAGAGAGCAAAAAAAGAGCACCGAAAGGGAAGAGCTTGTAAAAGATTGTCGTTTAATATTGTCGTTGGTATGTAATTAATTTCTCACGTAAATATAAAGGACATTATAAATGAAAACTAAAGAACAAAAGATTAAAGACTTTGAAGCAAAGTATCCGACTGGCAAACAATGTCCTGTATGTGGCAAGCATTCACACCTTGAAGAGTTCAGGTTCACGTCTGAATCATCTTACTTGAGTCAGTGTGTTGATTGTAACAAATTGGTATCAAGTATCTCAGCTATTATGAGAAAGTTAAAAACTGATGGTGATTATTGTGAGAGGCGTATACATGAAATGAAAACTCAAATAAAAATCCATGAATTGATTTATAATCATCAATGTGCAACAGCATTTGATGTTGTCAAGTTGATTAAAGGTAGTCTATCATTACAAGACTTTTATACAAAGGTTGATGAATAAAATGTTATGGGTTGGTGAATTGGTTGTGCCAAAGGAGTTATCTGAACAAGGTAACCCTTTTGTATGTAATATTTATGCTGAACCTGAACCTGTTCTATGGTTGAATGATTATGTTGACAAGTGTGGTCTTCAAATGATTTCTATTCAGGACAAACAACGTATATATGGAATTGGTTCAGGACATTTTAATGTTATAAAGGAGACATTTAAACGTGCCTTATAAATGTGAGAAACTTAAACTTAAACATGAACAGAACAGACGTGTAAAGCTGACTGTTGAACAAAGACAAGAGATACTATCATTGAAAGGTGCAGTGTCTCAACGTCAACTTGCTAATGATTATGGTGTTGACCGTAGAACTATATCGTTCATTCATTCACCAGAAGCATTGGAAGAGAATAAGAAACGTAGGGCAGAACGTGGCGGTTCAAAGATTTATTATGATAAAGAAAAGAACACCAAAGCCGTACGGGAAACCAGACAATACAAACAAGGTCTTTACTTAAAGGGAGAACTATGTGAGTAAAAAAATAATGGAAGTGTATGTATTATTATGTGATGGTGATGGTACAATGAGGTCTACTGATAAACCTTTTGGTGTTGCGGTAACTACAGAAGGCGAAGCAAAAAGATTTGTAACAGATGGTGGCGTGGGGTATACCCATTCTTATGAAAAATTAAAAATTTATAATGATAAGAATGTTGCAATTAAAGAAGCATTTACAAAGGAGTAAATAGGGGAAGTAATGAGCAATAGATATGGGAAAAGCAAACACAAAATAAACAAACATAAAAAAGGAAAGTTATGTCCTAAATGCCGTAAATGTAAGTTAGCGAAAGCACCCTGCACACGTTCAGAGTGACGGACATAGCCACCATGTCATTTGTAAGAAATGTGGATTTGAAAATTATTAATAGGAGGACTCAATGAGTAAAACTTGTCAGAAATGTTTAAAAAAAGATATATGTTATATAAGACACACAATTCAAAAAACAGGAAGTGAAATATATAAAACAACAAGTTTTAATTTCAACAAAGATGATTTTAAAAGCTCTTTTGATAGTTATGCTGAAACATGTGAACATTATCTTATTTACAAAGAGGGAAGTGTAGAAGACGCATTAAGTAGCATGGAACGTGCTCACAGGTCAATTTCATGGTGTCGTGCTATGTCTCGAAAGAAAAATGATGACAATTCCAAAAGAACTATTTTTGAATATAAAGATAATGAAAAATGGATGGATGAATATGTGGATTGTCTTGAACGTGGTATGAAACAATTAGAAAAGCAAATCACAATTTTAGGTGGTACGTGTGAGTAAGATGATTACGTATAAAGAATTTACAGAAGCACAAGAGACCGTTAAAAAGTTTATACTTCAATGTAAAGAGATTAGTATTAAAAGAAAACAATCAAGGGAACGTTCAAAAGGAACTACTAAGATAGATGGTTTCAAATGTGCTCTTGAAAACATTAAAAAACATCTCAACTATCAAGAGTCCCAAATAAGGAATGGTGTGTATGATAATGACTTAGAGTTCAAAGAAATTATTATAGAAAGTCATGAGTATGAAAGAAAAAACATGAACAGATTAAGAAAACTTATTAAAAAGGAAAGAGACTCTCATGAGTAACATATATTTAAATAGAATACCAAATCATTATGTGTGTAGTGTATGTGGTGCAAAGAATGTGAAACTTTGGAGAATGTATATGTCAACAACGATAACTCTTTTGTGTTGTAACTGTGCAGCAGAAGAACAAGATATTTCCAGTATTGATAATAATGGAATGTATAAAGATAAAAAATATGGTTTAACGTATGAGATTTCTGGTAATGTTCCTGCTATCCCTACATTGAATGATACTAAATCGTATTGGGGATATTGTACCGTACCTCAAGATGATATTGATTGGTGGAGAACTTTACCAACAGGATATAATAATGAAAATTAAATATATGTCGCTGTTTATATTATGTGTGTTGTATGATTAGAGTTAAGGAGAATAACAAATGTTAATTAAATTTTTTCCAGTATTTTTATTACCATGAATGGTTTGTACTTTAGAAATGAATTCTTGTGTAGTAAGTTTTTTACCCATACTATCCCCCTTGATAGATTAAAAATAATTGAGAAGTAATCCTTACTTATCAAGGTTTCAGGAAATGGTTTCGAACCCACTGTCCTTCTCATATAATTATTTATATAAATTCTAAAATAAAAAAGCCCTTATGAATTTCATAAGGGCTTTATGTGTTTTACATTTGATAGTTGAGTTTATGCAACTGCTGATGTAGAACCTGTTGCATTTTGCCAAGCAGTCCCATTCCAGAAAATTGGAACACCATAATCTGTATCAAAATATTGTTCACCTGTTTGTGCTGTCGCTGATGTAGGTCTATCACCACTAACCCCATTAGCATACAACTTGTCAATGATTTGTTTATCCACTGAATCTTTTGCAGTTGGATTTTGGAATTCATATAGTGAATCACCGCTTTTTACATAGAAACCTTTATAAAGTTCTGCACTCATAATAGTTCTCCTTAAGAAATATTGTTATTATTAAATTTTGTTCAAGTAAAAATATTTATACAAATTCTAACTTAATTTAGAGAATTTTTTAGGTCTAAATAGATTGTCCCCACACGTTTATTAATCAGCTTTTTAGACTTTGAATCTAATCTTTCAAATACCGATTTTCCTTTGATGTCAATATTTTTTAAATTATTTATTACTTCATTATAAAAAATATCAAAATTGTTATAGTGTTCAGGATTCTTTTTATATTTTGGTATAATAGTACTAAGAGCTTGTCGTGTCCATGAATTGATTTCTTCATGACCTCTTGTATACATATTTAAATCTTTTTCTTTATCATGGTCGTATGGCTGTTTAATGGAACTCTTTCCTTTTGATAATATGTTATTATAAAAATGACTATATTCATGCACAAAAATATGTTGTTTATTTTTCAATTCATTTTGAAACTGGTTCAATATAGAAGGAAAATTTAAATTATCATTTTCAACATCAAAATTACTTTTTATTAAAATAAACTGACGACCATCTTTTGTTGATGTTCTTTTAGCTTTTCCCCGGATAATATCACCACTATCAGGAACAAACATCAAATTCAAATCAGTAACATGTTCATTATCAGGAAAAAGTTTTTGTAAATTTATTCCTTTTAATATTTTATCTTTTATTTTCATCTTGAAATTAAAAATATTATTCTTTTTTAATTTTATTTCGGTCATAAGTTTTTGAAATATATTATTAGCTATTTCAACTGTTTCAATATCTTTCTTTCTTTCTATAAAATAATGATTTATAAATCTTGTATTTTTCATGAATGTTCTCCTTTTATATTTAAAGTATATAATTATTTATCTTTTTTGTATTTAAGGGTTGACATCTTTTGTGTTTTAACATATCTTTATTACAGATTAAAATTTAAATAACTTTTTGAAGGGTGATATGATGGCAATAACAAGTACTGAAAGAAGGAAACAAAATAAAAATAAATGGAAAAGAATTTATATTGATTATAAAAAATTATATGACCGTGATAAAAAATTAGCAATGGAATATTTAGATTCTGGAATTGACGATGTTAATAAATTTTTAGCTACTAAATATGTAAAAGTTTCGAATTCTAAATGTTCTCATAGTATTGACAATATAGTATATGAAACTAAACGTAAATGTATCTGTTTTAATGAAGATGAAATGGTTAGTTATTTTTTAGAAATGACAAATACAAAAAATGTAGATAATCATACACAAATTAAATCAAATATGATTCTTGAAATAGAAAGAAAAATAAAAATAGCTGAGGAAAAATTTAAATTTGAAAAGAATCATGTTGAATATACTAAGAAGCGTAAAGCACTTTGGTATCAAAAAAAACAATTAAAAAAATATAAAACATTGGGGTATTAAATGTCTATAAAAAGTACAAGATTTATATCATTAGAACATGCAATTGAAAGAATAACTCAGATTGCTTTGTTGATACAACAAAAGAAATACAGAGATATAGAGAATGAATCGTCTGAACATGACGGGGACGTACAACAGTTTGTGGAAGCAAATAGTTCTATTGATGTATCAAACATTGACAACTGGATAGATACAATGTTGGAAGATAAAATGGATGAACCATTTTTTAGACATTCAATCTTTGATAACTATTTAATTGGAAAGGGAGATTAAAATGGTAATGAATGTAACAAGCAATAAGTTTGAATATTATGATTCTTTTATATCAAAAGTTACAATATTACGTACTGTACTTTTAGATAAAGCATTTCATAAATATGGTCGCAAAGTGCATGATGTATTAGAAATTGGTATAACTCCAATTGGTGACCACTGTTATAAAGAATTTATTATTTCTGTGGGAAATGGTAAAACAAAACATTTATTTGGTCACTCCCTTAGTAATAGTGCCGAGTCATACATCACAGAAAAAATAAACGAACTTGAAAAAAAGCCAATCCGTATCTTTATGTATAACAATGACATAGTTGGTATTGAATTAATTAATGAAGAAAAGTTTTGACATCTCTTTATCCATACGGTATATTTATTACAGATTAAAAATTTAAATAACTTTTTTTAAAGGATGATGATATGTTACTTTTAAAACTTTTTTGTAAATTTGATAATTATAATTGTTATGTTTTGTTAGACCATTAATTAATATAATTAGTAGAGAGATAGATACATTAATAAAAAACAAGAGGCAATAAAATGAATGTTGTGAATGTAATAATAACGGATAATGAATTACATAATGTCCGGTCAAAACTCTTGACTGTTCAAGATAATGTGACAGAGGAAGCTATTGTTAAACGTGCCTATAATAGTTTTCATTACGAAGGGTATTCAGGATACATCGTATACACTGAAACCAATACCATTTGGGATGGCGTCGACTGGAAAGAGTATGATTATACTCTTGAGTATGCAGAGATACCACAGCAAGTTGTAATATGTTCTGAATGTCAACAACCTTTAAAGGATAGCATTAAAAATAGAAAGAATATAATGGACATTCAAAAGTTAATGGTAGAAGGTATGGAGATACATAAAAGGTTTGATGATATAGGAGACATATTGTATAATGAATGTCTTAAACTTATTAAGCCTTTACTTGAAAAGAATCTATTCGAGAAAGCAAAGATACAAACAGGTAAGTTTTTTGCACCTGCTACTATTCCAACTATTGGATGTATCTTTCCTATTAAAGTTTTAATATTTCATTATATAATCGTAATGGAAAAGAAAAACCTTGACACCGATTACCCATAATGTATCTTTATTACGTATTAAAAATTTAACAAGGAGATAATTAAATGAAAACTTCAATTGAAGCAATCAATGCTATCATTATAAGTAAAATGGGTGCAATCACAGCATGGGAAAACTATGTATTGAATAAAAATGCCCCTATTGAAATCACTATATTAAAAGGTGAGATAACATCATTAGAAACCGCCCGAAACATAATTGAAAAAAACAGTTATGAAAGTGAGCTATTTGAATTTGATACGGCATATTTAATAATGTCTTTGTCAATACAAGAAAAATCTACATTGTGTGAGTTATGTGGTGATGAAGTTATTGAATGTGATAATTTTATTATTGGTAAATTATATGAAAAGGAATTGTTAGAAAATCACATTACCGGAAAACTAACAATCAAAGGTAGACAGATTGCAGAGTATCTGACGTTGTGGGTAGATATTCCTTTGACATACATAGAACGAAATATTCTTATTGATATGTATGATACTGGTAATGTACAAGAATCTTCTTATGATGCATTGGTATCGTTACAAAAAAGTAATTTACTTATTGATAATAAATTAACTACTAAGGGCAAAGAGTACGCAAAATGGATTGTATGGTCTTTATCTTCAATGAAAAGGAACAGATAATTATATATGTGAATAAATTTCACTCTCTAAGTTAATGAATTCAAAAGATTTTTAAGAAACCAGAAATCTTTTTTGCATTTATGGGTTGACTTTATTTTGGTATTAATATATATTTGTATTAATTAATTGTAATTAGATTTTTGATAATAGGGGTGTATATTATGAATAAAATTAAAGCATATAAAGTATTTAATCCAAATTGGACGTGTTTAAATTTTAAATATGAGGTTGGTAAAACCTATGAAATAAAGGAACCTGTGAACCTGTGTAAAATTGGATTTCATGCTTGCACAAAAATAAATAATTGTTTTAATTATTATAGTTTTAATACTAAAAATAAAGTTGCTGAAGTTGAATTGTTTGGTGATGTTTTAGGTATTGATGAAGAAAAACAATGTTCATCAAAAATAAAAATAATTAAAGAAATAACGTGGGAAAATATGTTAAAATTAGCTAATATCGGTGTTGGTAATTCAGGGCATAGTAACAGCGGAAATAGGAACAGCGGAGATATGAACGGCGGAGATATGAACAGCGGAAATAGGAACAGCGGAGATATGAACGGCGGAAATAGTAACAGCGGAAATAGGAACAGCGGACATTGGAACAGCGGAGATTGGAACGGCGGAAATTGTAACAGCGGAAATAAGAACAGCGGAAATTGGAACAGCGGACATTGGAACAGCGGAAATAGGAACAGCGGAAATTGTAACAGCGGAAATAGTAACAGCGGAAATAAGAACAGCGGAGATTGGAACAGCGGAAATAGGAACAGCGGATATTGGAACAGCGGAGATTGGAACGGCGGAAATTGTAACAGCGGAAATAAGAACAGCGGAGATTGGAACAGCGGAAATAGGAACAGCGGATATTTTAATAATATAATACCAAAAATAATAAATGTGTTTAATAATTCTTGTGATATTAATATCTGGGATAATATAGAAAAACCAAAGTTTATTTATAATATTATATTGGAAGAGTGGGTTTATTTTAATAATATGTCCGTTGAAGAAAAAAAACTTTATCCTAAAGCATATATACGAGATGGATATTTAAAAACACACTCATATAAAGACGCGTGGAATACTGCTTATAAAAATGCTACAACTGATGATATAATATTATTAAAGCAATTGCCTAATTTTGATGTTCGTGTGTTTGAAGATATAACTGGAATACGAATTAAATAATTTTACTCTATAAAGTTTTAATTTTAAAAGATTTTTGGGAAACCATAAATCTTTTTTGCATTTATGGGTTGACATCTCCCCTACCTTAAAGTATCTTTTATACACACAATTTAACAACGGTGTGAAAAATGATTAATAAAAAAGATTACCAGAAAAAACAATTAACAACTAATAGTAAGAAACCTTGTTATAGGTATGATTACTTTGGTAAAGGTGTAACTGTTGTTATTATTTTTGAAGAGAATCAAGGCAAAAGGGCTTATGATATTCAAATCAGTTATGAGGGTGAGACCTATAAATATTATTATACTTCTCTTAAAGTTGATAAGCTTATGGTTATAGGTTATGTTACTGAAGGTGTAGAACAATTTATTGTACGTTCTCGTTCACCTTTTAAGACTGTTAATAATATCATTGAATCAATAGTAAAGACTATGGATTATAAAAAGTGTTACCTGAAAGCAATTAAAAAAACTCAAACGTTATTAAATAATAATAACACTATAATAGAAATTTCTAAAGAAATTGAAAGCGATTTTGAATTACTTTCTCAAAAGTTAATGCTTGTTAAGTCTGGTGTAATGTCTACAGTTGATTTAATTATATTCCTTGATAATGAAATAGAAAAAACAAACTATCCATATAAGGTAGGATAATATGTTAAGTGTCCATGCATATTATAATGGCAGAGGGTTTTCTTTTGAATATGATAATACTCTCTATGAATTTGTTTGTACTGGCTCAGCAACAAATTTTTTAAACAATAAAGGATATACCTCCACTTCCTATATCATTGAGAATACTAATGTTGTGGGTGTAAGATTTTTTTGTGGAAATAAAATGTAAAAATAACTATTGACTTTGGTTTGTTCCTAAAGTATCTTTTATACGTACTTAAAAATTAAATAACTTTTTCAAGGGGATATGATGAGTAGATATTCATACGAATTAAAAACAACGGGAATAACAGCAGAACAAAAAAATGTGGTGGATTCATTTATTAACAACATGAAAAAACACCCACAATATAGTGAGCAATCAAACATGGTTGATTATTTGAGTAGTCGAATGAGAGAATTGTGTATTGACCCACATTCTGAAGGTGTTCCGTTATGGGATAGTAATGCAACTTTACAATTAACTAATTCTTCTGTTGGTTCTTATTGTCCAGATATGTATAAATATTTTAAATTCATTTTTGATAATGTCAAACAAAATAAAACACATACAGACGATGGAATATATAAAAATTATTCTGTTCGTAAACAAGGGGATTCTTTATATTTTCGTATCTTTCAGAATCAATCAGGTAAACATTTTATTGTTCGATATACTAAAAATTGTTTACGAGAAGAGTTTGAGATTGCCAGAGGTAACAGAATAAATGTATTTCGTTACTGTGATTGCAGAGACGATAATTTTATTTTTGGTTTTAACTATGAATTTGACAACAATAAAGAGTTTCAATTTGAAGATGATATCTTAATGAACCATAATACATTTAAAGATTTGAGATATTTCTGTATACAATTAGTAAATATCTATGACGACCTCAAAGAACAGATAAAAGAAAATGCATAAAAAATTATTTAGGTATCTTCCTATAAAATATATAGTTACCATATATAAATATTATTCACTATTAAATAATTAATCTTTTCTCTTGACATCTCTTTGCATATAAAGTATCTTTTATACGTACTTAAAATTAATAACTTTTAAAGGAGTGGTGGAATGAACAGACAAGAAAAATTTCAAAACCAAGTAACTAAGTTTGTAACTAAGCATAGAAATACAATCAAATCAGATAACCATTATGATTACTGTATTGAAACTATTTACGGTAAACTCTTTATATCTTTACATAGTTTAGATTGTGAAATACCTCTTTCAAAATTGTATAGTGTATTCTGTCGTTTTGAATTTCCTGAACTGGTTACCAATAAAAATATAAGAAATCAAATGAATCTTAATTCTGGTAAATGGAATTTTCATAACTCTGATAGAAAGATAATGTATAATACTTTCAAAGGCTGGATAGCTTTTATATGTCTTAAGAATCAACCATTAATAACAAAATGGGAAAACATGGTAAAGTAATGAATGCAAAGTATTATTACTATTCAATCAAAACTTCAAAGGGTAAATTCAACGTGTGTGTGATGGAAAGAAATACATACACATTGAATCAATTCAATCAAAAATTAATATCACTTAATGAATTGTGTGACCATGATAAATATATAGTCACAACAGAACAAAAACAATTCAATGAATCTATACAATATAATAAAGACTTTGGTTTGTTTTCTATTGGTGGAATTAAACTAATATTTAAATATACTGCACTCCCAGTGTTAAAAGTTTTGTTCGCTGTTTTAAAGTACTTCTATGCAATCACAGCACAAAGTTTTATAGATGTCTGTTCCTGGCTTAAAGGTATCTTGATTAAAATATTTTCATTCCTGTTTAAAATTGCAATCGTTGCAGGGATTATATTTATTATTTATTACATCGTAACTCATTATTATATATAAAGATGTACTCCCCTATCAAAAATAATAAAAGAAATACCTTGACTTTGTTTTGTTCCTAAAGTATCTTTTATACGTACTAAACAATTGAACTTAAACAAAAGGAAACACGATGAAAAAATTAAATTATAATCCAAATAATCCAGATGATTACAATAGATTAATAAACGATTTTTATATAATGGTTACTGAAGAGAATGAAACTATTATGAATAATATAATGAAAGATTGTATTAAACAAAATAACGATGTTACAAAAACAATGAAAAGGGGACTTGATTTAATTAAACAACGATGCATTGACACTGATAATATTCACATGTGGATACGTTTCAATAAAAAAGCATTTAATTAATCTTTTCTCTTGACTTTGTTTTGTTCCTAAAGTATCTTTTATACGTACTTAAAATTAATAACTTTTTTAAAGGAGTGATGAAATGGGTTTAAAATATTTAATAAGTATCATTAATAAATGTGAGCTGGTAAATGAATACACTTATCAAACAGAAATTAAAAACGCTAACAATTTTTGTTTAACATTACATAACAAGAAATCTAAAATTGATTTATTTATTATGTTCAAACACGAACATAATTTAATTAATATTTATATTAAGAATGGACATGTTGCAATAATTCTGAACAATGACAATTTAAATCTATTAAAATTACATCTAATCGAAAAATTTAAAATTCCATTTCCTGTTGAATTTTGTTTGTGGTTCTCAAGTTGTTGTATGAATTCGACCAAACATTATAAATATGGAAACCACCAATTAACAAACATACAATACAGGAAATCAACACAAGATTATAAAAACAAACTTAATAAAAATATTATCACTTCTTTTAAATCTTCTGAAGATGATTTTAAATCTTTAATTAAAAAACTTGATTCTTTTAAAAAAGGAATGTAATAAAATGTTAAATAACGATACATTAAAAACTAATCCTACAATTATGACTATCATTATTAATATTCAAACGATGTCAAAAATGAAAGGTAACGAAAAAACTTTTGATGAATTGGAAAATAAAACATATCAAGAGCTTAGTATAATTCAAGATTCTTTAATTAGAAAATTAAAATAAATACCTTGACTTTGTTTTATTCCTAAAGTATCTTTTATACGTACAAAACAATTGAACTTAAACAAAAGGAAACACTATGAAAGAATTAAATTATATGATGCTTGGTAGATTACAATCTGATTGTGAATGTTTAAAATATTTATGGGCTAATGATGAACAAGAACAAATCAATGGAAACATGACGAACGGAACAAATTATATGATGCTTAGTAGATTACAATCTGATTGTGAATATTATCTCAATGCTGGTGGTAGATGTTTAAAATATTTATGGGCTAATGATGAACAAGAACAAATCAATGAAATGAAAAAACAGTATAATTTGATACCAACAGATAAAAAACCGGAATGGTTGACATATAAACAAATAGAAGAGTATGAAAAACTCATGGTTAAAAAGGATAATTAAAAAATGACTTACAATCTTAAAAAAATATTATACAACAGAACAACAAACAAGATTCAACAACAAAAGGTTTTAATTATGAATGAATGTAAAGATATAATAAAAATTAATGCATCAAATTTAACAATGGAAGAGATATCTTTCACCAACACAACAAACAAGTTTTGTAAATTTCATATATCATTTAATACTAAAACTAATATGGTTCATGCTCTAAGAAATATAATGGTTTCTGACTCTGGTTTCTATTCAATGATTAAAAGTAAGAAGATTGATTTATATACCTATGATGAATTAATAAAAGAAATTAAAAAGTATCACAAAATAAAAAAGATTAATATTAAACCTGTATATTGTAATTTTTCTTTTCACAATTAGAGGAGCAACAACAAAATGAAAGATATAATTTATATAAGCAACGACCGAAAATTATACACATTACTTTTAAGACTATTCAAAAAAATACAAATATCTTTAAAATTATTTCACATCATAACCACCTGTCATTCATATAGTTACAACAAACTATAAAAATAAATTAAAAAGTACTTGCTTTTAAAATTGTATTAAAGTATCTTTTATACATCGAAAGAAACAAAACAATTTAAAACAAAAGGAAACATGATGAAAGATACTAAAAAGATAACAGATAAAAACACAAAAAAAGGAACAATCAAAATTGCTGGTCTTGAATTAACATTAGGTAATTCAAAACTTCCAATAACTACAGCAATTCTCAATATGGGAACTGCACACAATTGCCCCTCTGATAAATGTGGTCTTTGTCCTTTTGGTATCAATGGCAAAGGGAGATTAAAAAACAAATGTTATGCATTAAAATCTGAATACATGTATGTAAATACAAAATTAATGAGAGAACGTCAAGAAAAATATTGGTTAGAAACTCCAACAAAAACAATCGTTGATCATTTCAATTATGCTTTCCAAACTGGCAAAAAAGGAAAAGAAATAAACGCCGTAAGATTTAATGAATCCGGTGATTTTCATTCAAAGGAATGTCTTACAAAACTTAAGAAGATTGCAAAGGCATTCCCAAACATAGAATTTTATACATATACTCATAGAAGTGATATAATGAAAAGTGTAACAGTAAACAGTTTACCTACAAACTTGAATATTAATCTTTCTTATGTTAATAATAAAAAAGGTTTCAATACTTTCTGTCTTGATACTCAATTCAAACCAGAAACAAAAACATTAACTTGCACCAAATGTTTTAAAGGCTGCACCCTCTGCCATAAAGCTAAAGGTTTAAACATTGCTGTAAAAATTCACTAAGATAATTCAAGGGGAGCAATCCTCTAATTAAATTAAATTAAATTAAACCTTGACACTAATTATACATTAATATATCTTTATTACAGACAATGAAATTAAATTAAATTAAATTAAAACATAAAGGATGTAAAAATGAATAAGTATCAAAATTTAGTTACACAACACAATACAATATCAAAAAATATTATTTCTTCGTTAAAATTAGAAATAAATGAAAGTAACATTAAATCAAAATACATAAATTGTAATGCACTTCCCGTTAATGTATTTGATTATGATGAATTAGTTGTTGTGAATGATGAACTCACGTTTTTAGATGAATATGGAAATCATTATTCATTATATGCTAAATGTATTAATAATGATTTAATTGAAATTTTATATAATATTGCAGACTTGAAAATAAATTAAACCTTGACACCAATTATATCTTTATTACAGACAATGAAACAAAGGATAAAACAAAATGAAACAATCTTTTAAAGACCTTGCTCAAAGAAGAGAGAACGCCCGTGAACGTTTTATTGATGTGATGATAGAACAATATCAGTTCACCAAAGAACAAGCACAACAGATACTTAAAACGTATCTTAAATTAAAGCTGGTTAAACTCTCTCCCAATGATGGACAATTCAATATTAAACATGGTGCATATATGGATAAAGCTGTACTTAAACGTGCATTGATTGTTGGATAGATAAGAAACTATCTGATAAAATAAATAATGACGTTATAGAATTAACTCCCCAGAAAGGGCTTTAAAATGATTGGTATACTCTTTGCTGTCTGGTTCTCCATCGCTATTATTCTTATGGGAATGATTAACCAAATCTCTATTATAGTGCTGTCTAACAAATCACCAGAGGAAAAAATAAAACTATTACAACTATTCTGTTCTAAAAATATAATCAATACCATGATTAAATACTATAAATTTAATAAAGCACTCAAAACTATATCCAAAATAGTTAAGAAGGACAAACAAAATGAAACACTACTGTAAAATAATTAATCTTTTCTCTTGACACTAATTATACATTAATATATCTTTATTACAGATTAAAATTTGAAATAACTTTAACAAAGGATTAAAAATGAATAATTTAATTAGGTATCAAGTAAAAATTAAAAATACTGAAATTATAAAAATTGTATCTTTTTCAAAAACACAAAAAAGAAATGATGTTATTAAAAAATTTACTACATTATTAAATTTAGATACAACAGGCAGTAATAACGAATACATTATTAAACAAATTAATTGTAAAACTTGTACAGAATTTAATAGTTATATACACACTTGTGGTTTAGATAATACAATGACTAAATCACTTGATTCTTGTATTGAATGGAAAAAAAGATAAAGATAAAAATGTTTAAATTTAAACTAAGGAGTAAAACAAAATGATAAAATTATGTGTCGGTTCAATCGCTTTCCTTATCTATGCTGTTAGTATCTTACTTGATAAAGACCTAAAACAAAAAGGAAAGATGTATTTTAAACAGTTTTGGAATGTTAAAAAACCAATAGGCATTATTGGAGTAGTCTCATTTGTGATATTTACTATTACCAAAGCGTTCACCCAACACAAAAGGAAACTATAATATTTCTATATATGTTCAATAAATGTACAAACTATGTACATAAAATGTACTTAAGACATTACCAAAACCTATCTTATCTATTGGTAATGTCTTACAAGATATCATGTAAAAAATACCACATAATAGGGGTAACTCCCTGTGTGTGGTGTATACAATAAATGTACATTACATAAAGGGTGGATACTGCTGGTGATGTCGCTCTGTTTAGATAATCTGCAAAGACATCACCGCAATTTTAACAGCCCAGAATGATTATATTACGATATTCGAAATCTTTCTCGACGACGTTTGTATATTATGATTATTTTATATATTGAAATTACGTTATTCGTAATATATTTACAAATACCATTCTCATGATGTCAATAAACTATTGGTATGATATTCTCCATAGCAATTCTTATACCAATAAAAATAAAATAAAACAAGAAATGTCTTGACATCATTTTGTTATTAAAGTATCTTTAATACATAGAAATAAATTAAACATAAACAAAGGAAAAAACAAATGTTCAAAACAATAACAACAATTTTAATAATCATTTCCCTTTCATGTATTGCTATAATGGACGACAATGATAAAAAAGAAATGATGTCAAGTATTGATTCATTCAGAAATAATACTCATGAAACTATTTTAAATAAATTAAAATAACTATTGACATCATTTAAACATTAAAGTATCTTTAATACATAGAAATAAATTAAACATAAACAAAGGATAATATACTATGAAAACGATTATATGTTCTACTACAACACAAAAAAAGAAATATGATCACAATGTTACAGCAAAAGTATATCGTATTAAAAATAACGTTCCCATTTTAATTGGACTGTGTGAATGGAATACCGGAAGTTGTAAAGGAACACTAAACGAAGTCTTTTCCTTTTTATTTGAACAAAAATTAATATCTAAAAAAGAATATAACAAATATAATCAATATTATATTCATGGAGAAAATAATATTAATATTATTGAAGTATAATAATTTACAAATTTGACATCCTTATTTTATACAGTTGATAAAAATTATAAGGATGTCAAATCAATAAGTTACAAAAAATGTCTTTAAGAGTCGTGTATAAAATAATATATGAAATGGTTATATTATTTTATACACTAAAAATAAAATAAGAAATGTCTTGACATCATTTAAATTATAATATATCTTTAATACGTAATAAAAAATAACAAATTTTTCAAAGGATTTAAAATGACTACTTCAAAATTATACTTCAAATCAGACGAACAATTATTAAATGCTGTTACTGTTGCTACACTTGGTAAAGGTCAATCATTCGCAAGTCTTACAGCAACGACATCACCAAAATGTACAAAGAAGCACAGAGTATCAAAAGATTTGTTCGACACAATATTTACTGGTGCTGTATACAAAACAACTGTTACAACGTGCAACATAAATGTAAAATATGAAAATGCTGTTAACAATCAATTAAAGCGGGAAGGTATGAATCAATTGACATTTGCTGGTGAGACTTTGCCTTATGGTGAGTGGGTTGATGGTCTTGAAAATATAGTAATTGTTCACAATGAGTCATATCAGTTACGTTACTTTGTGGGTATGAATGACAATAAGCCAAGTGTGGTATATCACTATGCAAACGGTGTTGAGCTAACTGAGTGGGAACGTGAACAGCTCAATGGGTTCCTTCCTAAAAAATATGCTGCTAAGAACCAAGGCACTGATAAGGAAATCAAACCTCGTAATGTAAAGTTTGCTGGTGTAGTTGAATTGAAATTAAATGGACAGCACTTAGTACGTAAATAAAAACTTGTAAACCCGAAACGTTCAAGACATCTCTTGAACGTTTCACAACACTTTTATAATGGAGATTTAAAATGAATGACAACGAAATGAATGAATATCTTGACGATAGTTTAAATTTAAGTGATGATGAAAAACTGTTAAGTGAATGTAGTAATGATGATGATATGTTGATTTTAAATGAAAGTCAAGGTCAAGACAATGAGTAAGATGATTAAAAGGATTAAACGAATGAATACAAACGAACAAATCAATACATCACTTAAAACCTCCATTGGTATAGTATGTGGCTTATTTGTATTCATCCTTATACTAAACTATATCTTTGCATGTTTTAATAGCTGTACCGCTCTGCAATACATCGAGACATCATTACAAAGAATGTATTAATTCACTGGCATAGTATTTGATTCAAAGCAAGTATCATACCAATGATGTCTTGACATGATACGACATCATTTAAAAACTGGCACACTTATTGACCTTAGCAAGTACCATGCCAATATAAAACTAAGGAATCCCTCTGATAATTCTACCATACCAAGAACTGTACACATCTCGGTGATGTCCTATATGTCAAGAACCATAGTAGAAATAGTTGGCACGATATTTGCCCAGAGCAAACCCTGTGCCACCCCTGCCCAAAGCAATAACCATGCCAGGACCTTGGAATTCGCTATATATGGTGTTTTGAGGGGGACCCCCGGGGGCGGAATCAATGCCCGACCCTGTGTTTTGACATCCATGAGAATCAAAGAGAATCAAAGAGAATCACTCCCAAAATAAAAATTTTTACAATATATTTCGACATCACTGAGAATCATTTACAGAATAAAAATTTTTACAATTTTTTTGGAAATGTCAGAATGAAATTAGGATTTGTCTAACCTTCATCAATATTATTCCGAGTATATTTCGACTTTCAATTTTTGTACAGTATCCGCATGAGCAATTTCCCCAGAAGTTGTCGCACCAGGTATTTCCTTCAACGAGTTCATGTGGTAATGTTTTTATAAGTCTAATTAGTAGTTCTTGATTTTGAGTAAATTTATTAATTACAGCTTCAATCATGACATCCTTTTTACTATCGTCATCCCAATACATAATATCTTTTTTATATTTTCTTGCATATTTTTTAGTATCATATGGGCTATTCATTCTATATATATTCTCAAAATGTTCACCTTTGAATTTATTAGCTTGGTAGAAATGTTCTGAGGATTTCCATTTATATATTTTACCATCTTTGACAATGATAAAAGGAGCTTTTTCATACATGTTAGATAGGTAGCGATGTTCATTTCTGAATTTATCAATCATATAAATATTCCTTATTTTCTATATTAATAACAGCTTCGGCAAATTTAAAACTCATAAATATTTTTTTAAACTCTGCTGTGTTTCTTTTAGTTTCATATTCATCCTTTGAATTAAACCATTCATTCCATTCGCTCACAGTCTTAGTTTTACAACCAATTAAGATAGTTTGTTTTTTATGATTATAATATACACTCCATTTGCATTGACCGATTGATTTCATTCCATCTTGCCAAAATCCAGATTTCCAAGTTCCAGATTCCCAAATTCCATCTTGCCAAAATCCATCTTGCCAAAATCCAGATTTCCAAGTTCCAGATTCCCAAATTCCAGATTCCCAAATTCCAGATTTCCAAAATCCATCTTCCCAAAATCCATCTTCCCAAGTTCCAGATTCCCAAATTCCAGATTCCCAAATTCCAGATTTCCAAGTTCCAGATTGCCAAGTTCCAGATTGCCAGACAACCATATCATTTATTATATATATATATTCATTTTTAACAGAAATATCACCACATTTAAGCCATTCAGGACATTCCTTTAATTTTCTTATTTCAGATAATTTCATATTGCTTTCCTATTAATTCATTATATTTTGGACATTTCCGAGATTAGAGACTTCATAATTTTGGGGAAGTCTTTGATGGGTTTCCATTCTTCTTCAATTATTATTAATTGTTCATTCATTTTAAAACGCTCCTTATAATGTGGTTATTATTCCGAGGACAATTGCCCATTTTTCATTTTACTCCTGGAAGTGTTTATTAAGAAGTTCGGTGACGAGTTCACCAAATTCATTTTGGAATGCTTCTCCATTTTCGTGGTATTGGAACATCCCCCAGCCTCTGACATCCAGTAGAAGGTTCTCATCACCATCGAATATCATTTGACCGTTAGGGTCGTAGTTGAAGGGTGATTTAATAAGTTTGTTAAGACCTGAGTCTTTAGAGTCAAAGTCATTTTCTTCATGACATCCCCCAGCTTCTATAATTTCGCCTTTTTTATTTTCATATTTGTTATGTGTAATTCGTTTACAGATGGAAGTTTCTGGAGCTGGTTCTCTATTATAAAGAGTTCTAAACGCTTTAATATGAGCCATTAGTCCGGCAGCAACGTAGACATAGACATATTCGCCATAGTCTTTGAAATTTCGAATATATTTAATTGGGACTAAATCAGTGAGCCAGACATCATTTTCAGATTTAAAGAATGGGAATTTATCTTTAGCCATTTCTTTGGCATTGATTTCGAGGACAACGGGTTCACCGTGTCTGCTACCGACATCAATGGCAGTTTGGAAGTCATGGCTGAGGTGGACATGATTTCGTTGTTGTTTAGAGATTCCATCTTTTTTGATAGAGTCTATAAATTTTATGGCAGTTCCGTGGTATAGAGTGTCAGGTGGTTTAATGGGTTTGAGACCTAAGTTGACATTAATGGAATGACCTTGATTTGCACGAATACGTTTTTTATCTGTACTGAATATAAATCGTTTTTTATTGTTGTCTTTAACGATGTGTTTTAGTGTAGAAATGCCAATGACTATATTATGGTCATTCATTTTTTTAATTAGTTCTTGAGTATTAGCCCATCCACCATCATCAAGTTTGAGTCCAATGGTATCTGGTTTATGTCTGAGGACAAGGCTCAGGAACATGCTTAGTTTTTTATCTTTCATCGTCACCACCTTTGATTTTTTTAATCATATTATTTATTAAACCAAATATTACAAACATTATTTACCACCGTCCTTCTTTTCATCACCCTCATGTTTAAATCTATCAGCAAGAGCTTTTGCTTTGTCAACAACATCAAGTTTCATAAGTTCCATATAATCAAACTTATTATTAAGAGCGTCAACGACATCAATATCGTCACCTTCAAATCCAAGAAACTCATTGTTATATGTTTGGATATACTTAGGGATTTTTAGATTTTTTATTACAAAATCATATCCTTCTTGAGTTGGGGTCCAAAGTCCTGCTTTTCTATTCATACTTTTTTCTGAGATGTTTGGATGGATAAGTCTCCAGAATACTAGTTGAGAAAAGTTTCTGTCTTTGGGTGTCAATGTAAAATCTTCTTTGTGAAGAGGATGTTCCCCATCAAAAAGTCTTACCAACATAATAAGGTCAGCAACAGCGGTTGACACAATTGACTTTTTCCACACTTTTGCTTTTTGTTGACAGCACGGACATTCAACACCATCTTTTTTATACTTGAGTTTATCAACGTATGCTTTGGCTGTGTTGAGTGGGGTAATAATTCTATCAGTTTCTTTATTTTTTAATCTTCCAATATTAGATAATTGAAATCCTGGGATTGTGGCACAATCCGTCCAAGTTTCTTCATCTTTAGTTATCATTTTTAGTTTCCCTTTCTTTATACCAAATAAATGTATCAATATTACCCTCTTCACCAGTGGCACAATGTCTAATTGATTTAATTTTAATATCAGTATTATTTTCAAGCCAAATATTCATATTGACTTCATAACTATATTTAAATTTTTTAACTTTTAACATTTTCTTTTTCTTTCTTTTATTTTTATATCAAATAGTTGTAATTATGTTTGCGTCATATGGGTCACCATATTCTTCAAACCAATCATTTATTTCATCTTCAATCCATTTAATTTTATTATTAAATATTTTAACTTGTAATATGCTCATAATCTCCATCCGGGATATAATATGTTCGTGCTAATTCAGGTTTAAGCAGTTCAACTTGAATACCTATTCCTTTGTAAATTTCATCATCTCTGACGATATACTCTTCACCTATGTCATACCAATCATCTTTACTTGCTCTGATAATTTTAATTCGTCTTCGTGATGTTGCTTTCTCCATTACAATTTTAACAAATTCATTTCGTAAAGCATAGTAGCATTCATCCCATTCTTTCCCATGTGGGTCTTTAACGGTATCATCATCAAAAACTCCCACTCTGACATGAGCCAATTCATGACCTGTAATTTCCACGAGTCTGCTCATTGGTAACCTATAATTCAAATGAATTAATTTTGCGGTTCCATTTTCAACAAATATTTCACTGATTTTTTCAGATTCCATATTTGGGTCAAATGCAATTTTAATATCAATATTCCCATACAAATTAGTATATGCTTTTATTATCACATCAAAGGGATTACTCAATTTTATAGGCATTACTATGCACCTCCACATGTTGCATTTTTATACTATACATCATTTCATTGATTCTACATACTTTATAAACTCCATGTTCGCTAGATTTATCAGTCCATTCGACATCACCAATATTTTTTATTTTTTTATCGACAAACTCATTTGCATCACTGTCAAGTAAAAATAAAGTAACATCATGGTAATTAGAAGTTTCTTCAACGACTTGATAAACAAAAGGTGGTTCTCTTTTGGATAAGACAATTCCCATATGAGCAAGTACTGAAACGATAGCACCACCAAGTTTTATATCCTTAGTTTTCTGGCTAAGTATATTTAAAAAATGATATGCTTTATTAAATTCCATATTCTACAATCTCCAATCTGATTTCTTCATAATCAATGAAGACATCTTTAATCATAAAAATTTTAGTTCTACCATTTATAATATCACCGGGTTGTTTCTTTGAATATTCAAGATACTCTCGGTTGTTAATTTCTTTTTGAAATACGATTTGTCCATTTAAAATAAATTTTAACATGGTCTTATCCTTAACTTAAATCCTTAATTCTTTTTTTAGCGTCATCAAGTTCTCTTTGAGCTTTTTTTAACGCATATTGTTTTCTATTAATTTCTCTATTAATGTTATCTTGTTTTTTCTTATCCATTGCTTTTTTAACACGAGTTGATTCATCAAGAATTGTTGCATTTGTCATTGTAAATTCAACAATATCAGGAATACCGTATGTGTGATATGCATTTGAAAAGTATGTTACAATTGCAACAACATCCACCACGATACCCATTATCACATTTTTTATTCATCATTTTCCGCAACATTTTTTATATTTTTTACCACTCCCACATACACATGGTGCGTTTCTTTTAATTTTCTTTTCCACAACCACAGTATCAGTTAAAACAGGTCTATCATCTATTCTAAGACCGTGTTTGTCTTCTTTGGGAAGATTGCACCACCATTTAATTAATTTCCCAAGTTCAGGGTCAGCTTGTTCCAGAGGACTTGGGTTTTTCGTCTTTAAAGATTTTGTCGAATTCGTCATGTTCTATTTTATCCATTTCTGTTTCAAATTGTTTTAATTCTTTCCCATAATCTTCTTCGTGGAAACAATCATGCTGAAAGTCAACATCAATATGTTCTTGATATGTTATAAACCCGAACCGAATCATATACTTAACAAATTGGATTTCATCCATTGATGAATTATGAGCATAAGGATAAAATTCCGGCTGAGTTTTCATTACATACCTTGCAGCTTTAATGATACACATTTCACAAATATGTTTAAATTTTTCTTTAGAAATTAATTTATCATGATTAAATCTAAATTTAAAAATATCACCATCATAGCTACAACCCGTCATTTTATAATTATACATCATACTCCTCAATAAAAATTTCAGTTGGCAAGACATATATCTCACCAACTGAAATTGATTTAAACTTTTGGAACATCTTCTTTGTCCACTTTTTCTTTTTTTCCACCATATTCTAATTGATAGCTAATAATTAAATAGCCGACAACAATAACTGCAAATATCGGCAAGATGTGATTTACAATCCAAGAAAGAAAACAAAAAACAAAAAACAATCCGAAGAACGCCCATCTACTGTTTGCAGATTCTAATTCAAATTCTGGTGTGTATCTGTCTTTGATAACATTTAACACAGAGACCACTTTTGGATAAAGTAGTCTGAGATAGAATGGGAACTCAAATTTTGAGTCTTTTCCACTCATAGCAAATACTGCTTTAATAGAAATATGACACATCATTGCAAGATATACATACCATAACACCGTAGAGGTGATACCAGCGATTAAAAAATACATACAAACTCCTTTCAAAAAATGAGGATATGTATGTGCGGAAATCACATACATATCCAAAATCGAATCAAATAATTATAGGACTGACATTACCGCTAAATAATATCAGACTTTTAAATTATCGTCTTCTTTTATATCTTGACAACCTTTTCTCTTTGCGTTTTTCAATAAACTCAGGATAGTAATCGTCTATAATTTTCCTCTTTACCATTTTTGTATAAATCTGATTTACAAGCTGTGGACTTACATCAGCCTCAACAGCAATTGTAGATTTATTATATTTTTTCATTTTCAGTAAATGTTGTACCAGTGATGTTCGTGAATTATAAATTTCTGTTTCATATAAAATCTGCACTAAGATTTCCCTCCAAATAGTTTTCCATAATTTTTTTTATTATTTTCATCAATTGTATTATCTTTCGGTGGTGGATTGTATCTTTTTGATACTACATATACAGGATGAAACATTGACCTTGAAGATTGGATACGTTTCCGTATATCACCACCAATTTTTATTGCTCGTTCCGCTCCAGTTTTTATACTAACATATTTTTTTGGTTTGATATTATCTGTAGGTGATTTCCATGAAAAATCATCAGTCATTTTAACTTTCTTTGATTTATAACCAGTAAAGGAAACACTCCTCCCGTTTATAAAATCTATCAATAAACTGGAACTGTAACCATCATCAACATGATAATCAACACATTCACCACTGTAGACTACTCTCGCAGTTTGACTGTTTATTGCAAGTTTTAATATTTTTTTCATTTTATTCTCCAACATATTTTTCAATAAATATTTCTGAAATATTTTTGTTATTTGTTATTTTAACAAGGTCACTATCATCAATTCCAAAAAACTCAATTAGGTGTTTTCCGAGGTGCTTGTACCCGTCCCACGTTGCAAATGCTTTATAATATTCATTTTTATCAATCATAACTCCTTCTTTCAATTTTAATATAATATAATTAAAGACTTTTAAAAAGTCAATACCTAAATAAAAAAGAGGGATTAATATATCACACACTTTTCACAAACTTTGAATTTAGATAGTCAAACCTACCTCCTTAGCTAAATGAACAATTAATTGATATTAATCCCCCTTAATATACCTCTCTCGTAATCTATGCATTAGGATTACATCAAGAGTATCTGCCCCATGAATTTTTACTATTTGTTTTGCTACCTCGACTGTGAAAGTTTCGTCTGGATTATATTCACTAATATTTATATCATTAGCCATTATGGACTCCAACTCCCGTATGCCCAATACCCTATATCTTTTTTACACTCCACACACACTCTCTTAATTTCGCATGGGTGATAATCAATTGTATCAACCACAACATCATTATATTTTTTAGAACCACAATGATAACATTTTAACGGTTCCAAATTTTCATCAATAAAACCAAATTCATGTAATAAAAATAAACAATCTTCTGTTTTTTTTATTTTATTTAAAATAAAATTAAATATTTTTAATACCATACATTCTCGGATTCTCCAAAAAATCTTTCTAATTCTTCATCAATATGTTTATATGTTTTACATAAAGTTAAAAATGTTACTACACCTTTTATTAATTGGGCTTCTGAAAGTTTTGATAGTTCATTAATATCAAAAAATTCCATTGTTGTTAAGACACATATCTCTTGTTTAATTTTAAATTTTGAAAATTTTTTACAATCATCAAAAGGAAACAATCTACCCATACAGAAAAAATCAGCAACAATTGTTGGTGCTCGATTAATTATTTCAAGCATTTTATCAACGTCGTCTTGTGTAACATTATCAAAATCTTTTTCTGTAATTTTATTTTCCATCAAGCATATCCCCTACTGATTTACCTTTATAATTATCATCAAGATTACCATAATAATCATTCTCAAAATTCTGCCATCCACGAGGCTCCTTTAGAACGCTCTCCATACCCTGTTCATCAATTTCCCCATTAAGATATTGCTTGAACACCCTATCGTACATCATAAGGTATGTAGCGGAGGTGAGGTTGCAACAATGAGCCATCGGTATGAACACCATTTGATGACAGAACATCCGAGCCACTTTTGGAAGTGAACCATCTTCAGGACCAAACACATACACAGCATTCTTTGGATGTTCAAATGAAAATAGTGAACCTGCACCTTTCACAAGGTCAACACCTATTGGAATCACATCCTTTCCAAATCGTTCGAATGGATAGTCATGATGGTATATATCAACACCAGAATATCCTTTCATCCGTTCTTCCCTTGGTAGGCGGGACTTCCCAGTGAGTTCCAGTTGAACTCTATCACCGGTAAACCAACATTGTTTAAATCCAAAACATGAACAAGCTCTAATAGCCTGAGCGACATTCCGGGAAAACTTAGGATTCATTAATATGATAGAAGGGATTTCTCCCGACTTATCATTCTTTCCAAATATTTTTCTTAATGCTGTTTCATTAGCCATTATTTTTCCTGAACCATTTAAACAAATCAAACTTTTTCTTTTTTTCAACACCATTTAATCGTTTGGCATAAGCTAAGAGATGTTTGATATAATTATTTTTCTTTTTTAATTTAAAATTTATTTCACACACCCACCCAACACGCCATGCTTTATTGCTTTTTGGATTTATTGTTAAAATAAATGTTGATGGTAATAATTTATTTGGAATTTTAATTGAAATGTCACTATTTTTTATAATAAGTGCATATCGGTCACCTGTGACTATAATATTGTCAACAATTTCTTTTAAAAATATTTGTTTAATCTCTTCTCTTATTGTACCACCATATGATTCTTTTTCATTATAATCAAAATTTATATGTTGATATGGTTTAGTATTAATTTCGAATTCATCATAATGAACTCCACACCGAATCATAGCGTCATACATTTTTACAAATCTAAAAGTTTGAGTATTTTCCATCACAACCTCACACACATTCCGTTGGGAGCAATCACCCAACAATCAACACCATTATGATATTTACAAATCCCCATATGACCTTTCTTTTGCTTTTCAGTCAAGTCATTTCTTTTTGATGTAAATTTATAAGCAGCAACCACAGGAATACCATTAACGGTAACTGTGTTTGCGTCTTCAATAAAATCCGTCTTCCAATTTATATGGTTGAGTTTGGCAACATACATCTTTACAGCGTCTATATTTTCAAATTGTGTACTCATTAGTTATCCTCCATTATAATAATTTACAAATCCTATCATCTAAAAATAATCTTACAAAAGCTGATAAAATTATTAAACAAATTTAGGAACAAATCCACCTTGTATTGCCCCCACCACAGGTAATAACACATCTCCTGTTACATCAGCACCAAGTTTTTGTATATTTTGATACCATGATTTTTTATATTGGTCTTCAATTTTACTCAATTCAATTAACACATGATACCCACCACGAGTTTCAACAATTGTATACGAATCTCTATTAATTCTTTTGTTTAATAATTCTTTAAAATTATACAGTAACATATTTTCTTTTTTTATATCGAAATCGAAATCTATGTAAACTTTACGTCCATGTTTTTGAATATTGTTCAATGCAATCTTATGAGGATTGCGATGTTTGGTCTGTTCACCTGCAATCAATACCGCTAAGTCAATAAGAGTTTTACGTGCAGCTCTCATAAAACTTCGGGGATTTGGCATGATGTAAAGAGCCAATGAATGTTCAGGAACTGCTTGACCTTTATATTGGTATGTCCCAACCACAGTTTCTAATTGTTTGATTTTTTGATATAAAAAATCTTTATTTGAAGTGAATCTTTTTAATTGCCCTTTATCTGAAGTGATAACTCCAGTCGGGTCATATTTTTTTCTTGTGAATAAACATCCATAGAATTGTTCATCCTTTTCCAAATCAGGAAGCCAATTGATGAATTCCAATAATCTTTTTTCATCTTTTACAATTTCGTAGTTCATTTTCTATACCTTTTTAATAATTAATAAATATTTTATTATTGATTCTTTCACTCCACCACCTTCAAATTCCACCTTTTTAATAAATATTTTATTGTTGAATCTGATTCTTTCACTCAATCACCTTCAAATTCAACCTTTTTTAATTTGCCTGTATGTGGTGCTCTTGTCATTGGATATGGTGGTAAATTATGAAACGAACCTTTCTTTTCTGCATTAATTTGGTTATTCAACATTTTTTGTAAATTTTCTTTTATCATTGGATTTGTGACTTCCATAAATTCGTCATCACTAAACTTCAGTGCATAAGCTAACCCAATAGGTTTCCAAAAAACTCGAATCAGGACAACAATTATACAAATTATTATCCCGATTAAATTTTTAAACAGTTTCATATTACCAACATCTACTCTTTCTTTTTAATTTCATCTTCCAAAAACACCGACTAATTTTTTTTTAATATCGTTGCAATGATTTTTTATTAATTCTGGAGAAGCCCACAACACATTACCTGCACCCCTTTGAAACGACACATTACCTGCACCCCTTTGAATTGGGTCTTTTGCTTTTTCTTTCAAGGAATCAACATAAGTCCCACCCGTTGTTTCCTTGATTTTTTTAATGATAATATCTTTGAAAACTCTCCAAAGAATCATTGCTAAGAATATGCCACCAGCAACAAGCATGTTGACATTTTCGGTGCTTATCCCCCGCATACCTAATAGGTTTTTAAAAAATTTCATATTACTTACCCACTGTATTCTTTATGTTTTCAGGTTTCAATTCAACAAGCCAATCATTGGCAAGGTTAATAAGATTGTCCGGTAATTTTTTTAATCCATCATGCTCATTGACAACATTAATAATTTTAGGAACCACCACAATAACAGCGGCTTCCTTAGTCGTTGGTGTAAACATTTGCAAAATGATACATATTATCAAACCAATTAAAGCACCAAGACCTATACTAATTGTGTCAAACATTATGATTAAATACATTATAAAATGACCCACATAAAAACTCCTTTGAAAAAATTATAATTTAATTACTTTTTTTCTTGTTCTGCTACCATGTCATCATAAGATTTGAACGGAAGATGTTTTTTCATAAACTTTGCATATTCCGCTTGAGCGGTTTCTGGAATCTCCGCCCGTAACATATTTTTAATTTTTTTAGAATCTTCAGCATATTCTTTAAGATAATATTCCATGTGGGTCGTCCGAGCGTCATGGTGATTAGTTGTTGCAAACATTGCAATAACTAATATAATAACCATCACTATACATATCCCCAATAATATATTTGTTAACATTCCTTTTGTCTCCTTTATTTTATAAGTTCAGCATCAACGACTTTACAACCATCAGAGTTTTCATATCGTTTATTAAATTCATTAAATTCATTTTCATAAAATTCGAAATTTTGTTTTGCAATTTCTGTGAAAAATCGTATAAAAATCCACGTAAGTAAAGAAACCATACCAAACACCCACCACCCCACACCAATCAAACCACACATCATTAAAAATGAAATTGTGGCTCGCAATACTCTATATTTTATTGGAGGATATAATTTTTTTGCTTCCTCATAGGTTTTATTTAACAATTTTAAAAATAACCCATCTTCGAGTTGTTTTCTTTTATGTTTTGCTTCTACATATAATACTTTACTTTTATGAACAGTATATGCAAATGTGAGAGTACCTAACCCCATTATAAACCCCCCAAGCCATAAAATAAGACCATAAATATTAATCGCCCATTGGTGACCAGTTACAGCAAATGCGTATATACTAATCCCTATAAACCACATGAAATCATTTTTATGTTTGTTTATAAATTCTTTCATACAATCCCCTTTGAAAAAGATTAATCAGTGATGTATAGTTCATCACCGATATTATATTTGTTATTACTATGGAAGATAAATCCATCATGTGTGTTGGTTGACATTCCATCACTAAGACCATAAGAATATTCAAATTCTTCCTTTTCATTTTTAAATATCCGCAATACAATTAATGGTTTATCAATCACATGGTACGTTATTGCAACGAGTTCTGATGGGTCACATACATGATTTATAAAATCCCCATATTTACTTTTTGGTATTAAGGGAGTTTCCGTTGCAACATCTTTCACTACGACATTCTGTTGTTTTTTAGTGAACGTTGCAACGGTATCTCTACCTAATTTTTTATTGATTGTTTCTTTTGCTTCTTCAATATCAAGCGTAATTTTAACTGTGCCATCATCGTTCTTTTCAATGAAACACATCAAAACTAACACAAAATAGATTCCAAATAAAATATATCTCATAATCTATCCCTTTATCACACCAATTTGTGAAACAATTTCAACAACTTCAACTAAATCCTTTTCATTTTCAATCACCTGAGCGATGTCCTTATAAGCAGGACCGGATTCATCAAGTATTTTTGAAATATCTGGAGTTGAAACTTCAATTCCCTTTTTCTTAAATCGAGCAACCATATCATCAATGTTAAAAGTTTTACGAGCGTTAGTTCTTGACATCACTCGACCAGCACCATGACTTGCAGAATCAAAACTATCTTTATTACCAAGACCTTTGACAATATAAGATTGTGTTTCCATTGACCCCGGAATAATTCCCATATCACCTTCACGTGCTCGAATAGCACCTTTACGATGTATCATCACATTTTCACCAAAATGGTTTTCCGTTGCGGCGTAATTGTGATGGGCATTTACTTCCATAGACACAGTTTTTGATATATGGCCATAATGTTTTTCAATTAGATTGAAAACAAGGCTTTTAAATCTTTCCATCATCACATATCTATTTTGTTTTGCAAAATCAAGTGCAAAATTCATAGCGGTGACATAATCTTGACCTTCTTGAGTATCCATTGGTAGAAATGCTAATTCCCATGACAGTGGAACCTTAGACCAATATTTTGCATTCAAGTCTTCAGCAAGTTTATTAAAATGTCCACAGACTTTGTATCCAAGATTACGACTACCAGAGTGCAACATAATACATAAATTCCCTTTAGAATTTTTCTGCAATTCGATAAAATGGTTTCCTCCACCGAGGGTTCCAAGACTACACCGAGCAACATCAAGATTTTCTTGAATTATATCCAATTCAGGTGCTGAATTAAATCCAACCCATTCTTGTTGAGTTTTATGTCTTCCAAATCCAACTGGAATAACTCTACGAGCACTATCAAGTACACATTTTACAATACTTCTATTTTGAGTATCACAATTATATGTTAATATCGAAACTGGGATATTAGTTTCAAGAAAAGCCATCCCACATCCAATGTCAACACCCACAGCATTTGGAATAACCACATCTTTTGTAGCAATAACACCACCAATTGGCATTCCATACCCTTGATGACCATCAGGCATTATTGACACATGTTTAAATATTGCAGGATGATTAGCTAAATTCATAGCTTGGTCAATCGCACCTTGCTCTAAATCAGTTGCCCAATTTTTAATTGGTAACCGTTGTTTATCGTTATCATATATTACATTCATTAATTACTCCAATTCATAAGTGGTTTTTACTTTATATATTTTATCACAATGCCCTGCCATGTGTGACACACCATTTTCAACATATTGTTTAACTTGTTCTTCCCATTTCTTACGTTCTTTATATACAGTATAAAATGTTTTTTCGGGAATTTTCCAAGAAACTTCTGGATGATCCCAATCATTTTTTGAAGTTTCTGCAACAAATGTAATTAAAAAATAATGTGGGGAATCAAACGTTTTATGATTTTCAATAGTCACATTTTCCATTTTCTTTTCCTAAATAATAAGCGGGAGTCCCCACCCGATTATAGTTTCGATATAAATTCAATAATATCTTCAAATTTAGACTCTGTTGTTCCAAACATTTCTTTCATTTGAGTGTCACAAATTTGTTTCTGCAATTTCATTTGGTGCCGTTCCATTGCTTTGATATTATCTATAGTGATTGTTTTAACACGTGCTTTGTTATAAGCAAATAAAAATCCTGCTTGTTTACTGTAAGTATCATTTTCGTGGCAAATTGTTGTTCCAAAACGACCATCATATAATGTAACACGAGTTGTTTGTCCAGAAAATTTAACAGTATCGACTTCAGGATAGTTGTTTCTAATTGTATCCATGAATTTAACTCTATCCAACCGTTTTGCAAGGTCAGCGTCAACTACTATGTGTTCTCTAAAAAACAATACAGTATTCTTTTTTTGAGAAACAAAATTTAATGCTGATGTTGCTGATTTGAATTTTTGATTAATTTCATTTGTACCATTGTTTCCTTGTGATAATTTCCAAGAACCAATTCCATTTTTTTTTAATTGATAATTCATATTTTATATTTTATCTCCTTTAAAAGATTTTAATAATTTTATATAATACTAATATAATTCATGGTAAATGTGCTGTCAACCCCTAAATGAAACTTTTTAATTTTCCCATTCTGAAACACGGGGTATATGTGCCATATGTTTAACATCCGGTCTACCAACCCACATATTTTTTATAGAGTGGTTAATAATCCACTTAATTTTCATCTGTTGTTCTGATAAATCACCTTGGTCGAATTCCAACACATGATTGATAGCGAGAATTTGTTTTGATTTTGAAATTATTGATAATAACAGGATAAAAAGAAAACCAATAATAAAAATCATACCAATCAATGCTATGTTCTGATAAATAACTTGTGATAATACGTCCATAAAAAACTCCTTTGAATAGGTTTTAACATTTAATTTAAAAAAATATAATTCATGGTCAAAGAGTTGTCAAGATAAAAATTACATTTTTTTATTGACAACACAAATCCCATAATATATATTGTATTGTATTATTAATTTAAACAATGGAGGAATGATGAGAAAAACTGTAGTAATATACAACAAAGACAATGATTTGGTATATTTCCAATATGTGATACTAAAGGATAATGAATACCGAGCTGCCTATGATGAGTTTAAAACTGGCAATCGGGAACGTGCGGATATATCACTTTTTATATCCGGGGTGGAAAAGCAAGGTATAATTAAACAAAAACCAATATCAATTGAACTTATAAATCTTGTAGTTGTATAGGAGGAATTATATGGAAGAGGTGTATTTTTATGGTGGGATAAACACTTATAGAGTGAAAGTTTTAAATAAATCCGAATTTTTTGGAGCTTTAAATGGTATAACAAATATAAGTGAGAATGAATTCAGAGAATTTTTATCAGATTGTGAAAAAAAAGAAATGATAAAAATGAAACCTTCAAAGGCAACGTTAATATATTTGGGTGCTCATGTTGTTGCTAAATAATAAATGGGGCATTGCCCCATTTTTATTCCCAAAATACTTCTACTTCAAAATTTTCACGTTCTAAAATTACATTTGTTGGTTTATTTTCCAACAACAATGTGATGTTTTTCTTAATCACCTTAATATAATTAGACATATTGAAGTTTGTTTTCCATGCTTTTCCCTTAGTCCAGATAACTTTTCCAGTTTCAAGCAACTCTTTCCTATAATTTGAATCTAATAAGTCCGCTGTAACATGCCCTACCCTACCAGATTTAATCGCATTTAATAAATCTTTATTATTGATTACTTTTCCATCTCCAAGATTAATTACTTTTGCGTCAATAGGTAAAGTTTCAAGAATATCTTTATTAATTATACATTTTGTTTTATCAGTAATTGGCAAATCAACAATAAGGGTGTTTGTTGAATAAATTGCATTGTATATTGATGTTTCTGATGATTCTAAATTGAGGTGTTGGACATGTTTATAGTTTTTATTAAGTAATTTGCCTGTATCCCCTGCTGTAAATACAGTATAATATGGCAAATAATACTCTTTTTTGATTGTTGATTGTAACCATTCGAGTATAGGAGACTTTGTATATGAAATATTTATTACACCAACGTTATTATTTTGACAATGTTTCAAATTAATATTATCTGGAGCATAATTTCTATTAAGTATCCACTTGAGGTTAGGCATTTGACGAATTATCTTGTTATCAACCTTGCTTGTTTTAACAGATAAGACTTCACATTCCAACATGCTATGGGATAATGTATCCCGACCACCTACAAAATAATGTTCTGATAAGTCATTTTGTAATTTTTTTGTAAAATCTTTTTTATCTTTAAATAAAATCTTCATTAAATCTCCTTCAGCTTTTCAATATAGTCATAAATATCACTAATATTTATATTTTGGCTAAATCAGACTTTCTTTTAAATATCATGAAATATGAATGGTTTATTTTTACTCCATCTTGGGGAGTTTCATCATAAATGATTCGATTTTTATATGCAATGACATCACTTAACACAAATCCAGACTTCTCAGCACACTCTTTCACGTCATATGAGCCACGTAGCTGCCCCATACACCTAAAATCTGTAATTCTGACAACTAAGACACCATATTTAAATAACATGGCGTTAAAACGCCCTATGTGGCTTTTTAAAACATCATCGAAATTTTTATTACGAGGGGTTTCAAAAAAGATAATGTTGTATTTGAAGTCTTTTGCAAATCCTGTGATGTTGTTTGTCTTTGTCACATCAAACAGTTTACTGTTTTCTTGAGACCAATAGTGTGTGTTTGTCACATCTAACACTTTAGTCTTTCTATTTCGACCACGGAATGGGTCAAAATAGTTAATAATTTTCCCGAATGTCATTTTTACATTTGTATTTTCAACAATAGACGGGAAAGGTATTTGAGCTTGAATCATAATTTTATATCTTTTAGTCCTTTTACTTGCACTACACAGGAGTCATTTATAGGGAAAGAATGATTATGGGGTGTGTTATGATTGGATATATAGAATGCTTTCTTAACACCAGTGTTTAAAGCGTCAATAATAGTCTCTGGTCTATCATCTATAACAACATCATAGTCATTTTCTTTAAAATGAGCAGTCTTATCAAAACTACCAAGCAATACAATATTGGTTATTTCGGGAAAGTGGGTCTTTATCATACCAACCGTCCCCCATTTTATTTTATTATCACGAGCGGTTACACAAGCCATGTAATGACCTGCGGATTTCCACTCTTTAATTTTCTTTTTTGAGCCATATGTTGGTTTGAATTTACACATATACTCTGGCATTTTAAACCTCTTATAGCATTCATCACGACCTACAACACCTAATTCTTTCAAATGGTATGTATATTGGCTTCTTAATAGTGGGTTTAGCTTTAAATCTCGTATTACATCAAAGGGTATAGTATTATCGAACAGTGTGTCATCCAAATCAATAGCAATTCTCATTTATAAACATCCTTTTAATATATGTGCTATAACATCAACAGTCCAACCATTACCTAACATCTTATACCGTTGACTATTACTCACAAATGTAATATTCTCCATTTTTAAACCCGATAATTCCACTTTCAATAAGTTGTGACGCAATTTGTTCAAGTTGTCTATGGATAATTGAATGTTCACTTTGTCCATTACAAATGAAAAGATTTTCAATTCTATTATCAATTTTATCAAGATTGATATGATGAACTTTTTCATTACTTGTAAGTTGTCGTCCAATACAATCTTCCATAACTTTCCTGTGAACGTCTTTACCATTAATACGTTTTCTGTATCCACGACTTCCCAATTTATTTTTTTGATTATCTGAGAATAATGGGTCTCTGTGTCGTCTCCAATTTTGGTAATGTTTATTACACATTCCTCTTGCACCGCCACCCTTTTCTCCAATTTTTCTATCACAATACTTACATTTTTGTTCTGATTGAAATAGTTTTTTAGGTAATTCAACTGAACCATGTCGTTCATATCGTTTATAATGTAAAGAACAGAGTTCTCCATATTTATGTGTTGTTGCTTGTCTATTACATCCGCTAACACTACATTTTTGTTTTTGCATAAAAATACTCCATTGTTATTTATTTCCTGTGTAATACACATAAAGTATTTATACAAATTCGAAATTTTAGTATAATCATCTGGTACTGTCTGTAATCTTTCACATTCAATTGGTGTTAATTTTCGCCACTCAACACCATCTAATATAGCATAATTATATGGGGTTGTGACACGTAATATATTAAATTTATCTTTAAAATTAAAACCCCCTTTATTGAAACCATGTGGCGTTTCAAAAACTAACTGCCGTCTACATCTATCAAAATATGATTTTAAATCCCCACCTTTAAAATAATGTGCATCAACACAATAACTTTTATCTCTATCAACATATCCATGTTCTATAATATTTGTTAATAATACTCCTTTATCTTCAGGTTGTTTAATGTTAGGAATATTAGTCCAATAATATCTAACACGATTTTGTGCTGATACTAATACACTATTAATACAAATTGGTTCAACACCCAGATGTTCTGATATAATATCTAAATATTCTTTCTTCATTCTTACATTCTCGAATAAAAAATATTTAGGTCTACATTCTTTTAGTAATCGGACAAACTCAAAAAACAATTTTGACCGTGGGTCATCAAATGCTAATTGTTTGCCAGCAAAACTAAATCCTTGACATGGACTTCCCCCAACAAGTAAATCAATCGGTTCTAAATTTTCAGCTCGTACATTACAAACATCACCAAGTTGTATAGTATCTGGGTAATTATAATCATTTACTTGGTTGGCATATTTATCAATTTCACTACTATAACGTTTATTAACCTTAATACCTAATCGGTCTAAAACTATCCAGATACATCCCATACCATTAAAAGTACTCAACACATTCATTATATTTTATCCTACACATTTAAATTCTGCTTCTTAGCAATATAATATTTAATTACTTTTTAGGTGGAGCGGTATCTCCCATTTTTGAACAGAATTAAAAATATTTTAAATTAATATGGATTTTTATTACCAGTTAAAACTTCAGCTTGTTCTGACTGTGACATATTTTTTTTCCATGCTTTCTTACCATATTCATTTTCATAACAATACCCTACAATATCAAATGCCGTAGAACCACCAAACATCTTTTCCAAGTCGCCTTTACATTGATAATTTCGAGTTTTACCATCTTTGCACTCTTTAGGGATACGTTCTATACACAACATATCATCCGGTGGTTGCATACCCTTTGGCATGTGTGAACTTGTGTTAAATTCTTTTACTTTTCCGCATTTTTTACAGAGGTAATCAAACGTAGGCATTCATTTCTCCTTATTTCAATTTGTCAATTTTATTTTTTAAGTTATCTGTATTAGTTTTTAATGTTTTTATAATAGTAACCAATTCTAAAGACCTGGATTTTATTAATCTTGCAGTTTCTTTGTTTGTAGTAATGGGTATGTGTAGGTTTTTCATTTCCCGATTAATGGAATTCACTAATTCGGTAACGGTATTGTCTAAATTTTCATGCGTCCGCTGTACACTCATCAACTTTATCTTGGATTTGTCTAATTTATCAACGATTTTGGAAATCAAATCAAGTGATTTTTGTCTATCATCATCAACTTTAGACATTATTCCAATTAATTTTAATATTACCTCATCAAATACATCATGTAATTGTTCTTTAAATGCAATATTTGATTTGGTATTGTTTTTATATTGTCTTGTTATCCTATACAACGCATACAATATACATACCATTAATATGAAATTAACTATTACTGTTATCATTAGTATCATTTACGTCCTCATCTCCCGTCAATTGTTTTCTATATACAGAATCTTCATCAAACTGTTTTAATTTCTCTTCACGAAGTGTATTATTCACATCATATGATTCAAGTCTCTTAGCCATTGTTGTAATCAATGAACCATAATCCAATAGTTCCATATTTTTATACATATCATATAAACAAACCTGAACCATTGTCCATGTGTTGGAATGACCATTAAGATATGATTGAACTACATCATGTTCAGAACATTTTACTTTAGCTTTAAGAATTTCATTGATATCTTTTAATTGACGCATTCTGGAATTGCGTTCTTTTATATGTCTTAATATTTTTTTGATTGATTTAAAAAACATCGTATCCACCTTTCAAAATTGAATAAACAAGTAGGGTAATCTCACCCTACTCATATTTATACATCTTTATTCAGGTACATTCACTTGGTATTTTTCCAAAGCCTTTTCCATGATAGCAAAAGGTGTGAAATCTTTTCCACCAAGTACAGAAGTAAGAACAGCAGGTGAAAATCCAGAGACAAGTCCAACATCTTTTGAGTTAGCTTTTTCTGGCGAGCCTCCCATACCACAAGTATTCCAATATACAATCTTAGGACGACTGAAACCAGCCTTTTCCCATCTGTCGATTGCAACTGATACTTCAGCTCCAGAATTTTTACATCCAGTATTCCATCCATATCCACCGTTACCATTAAATTGCATATCCGAAATAATCAATAGACAATTCGGAATTTGTTCATCAGTAGCATTAAATAATTCAGCATATTCTAAAATAGTATCAAGAGCCTTTACAATATCAGTACTTGCAATACTTCTATCGAAAAGATGAGTTTGTTTTAGAGCTTCTGAAAATGTGTATGGAGTGTTATCAGGTTTCTTACTCCAATCTGTTAATTGAGATTCACTTGAAAACTGTACATACTTTCTATAGAAAGGATTTCCCTTTCCGATTCTGTCAGAACAATACAATCCAAGAGAACGACTCACATCAATAGCTCTTATAGAACCACCAACGATATTTCTCATTGAAGAAGATGAATCAACGATTGGAAGAATTCTCAAATCATTATTTTCCATATAATTAGGCAATGCGTCAAATTGTGCGTCCGCAATTCTTGAGTCGCCATTTTCAGCAGTTCTCAAACAATCATGTGGAAACAACACAGAAGCATTGATTTTTGCTTTCTTTTTCGGGTCTTTACTTACAAGAGCGTCTTTATAAGATGAGAAACGGTCTTCATCATGCTTATTAAACACGTTTGTGTAAAGAGACATTGCCTTTGATGGTAATTTTTCGTAGTCCACTTTATTCCATTGCTTTTTACAAAGGAGAGTTTCTACAATATTCTTACGACCAGCAGAAAGTAATCTACGGAATTCACCAATTTCACGAACAACCTTCATTTGTCTCAAAGCTCTTAAGATTTGTTTGTCCTTTTTCTTTGCCCATTTCGAAGCTAAGAAATCTTTAACAGCAATCTTTTCAGCCCATGCAGACGCAGCAGTTTCTTCGACGTCACTATTAAACGTTGAACGCAAATCATCCCATCTACCATGTTCGGGTATATACATTATATTTGCAGCAACCCATTCAGGTGACTCATTCGACAACCATTTTAAACAATTTCTAAATCCTTGTCTATTTCCAGCACCACCCCTTGCATCTCTAACCCAAAATAATAATTTCATTGCAAGTTCATAATTACCAGAATACCAAATTGGTTGGAATAAATCTAAAGCATTAGCACCATCTCTTGATGTTCCACGTAACGACCCGGCTTTACTAAAAAATTCAATTGCGTGGTTTCCACAATGTTCATATTGTATTGCACCATTTTCTGTTTTTATAAAATTTTTAGACATAAACTACCTCATTTTCAATATATTTATAAAAATAATAAATTATCATTTAATTATCAATACCTAAATATTATTTTTATGTTTTTTAATACTATTATTTCTTTTACTTGTTATACACAAATTATTTAAATGACCAATTTCACATGGGTTCATATTATTCATGAATCCATGATATATATATATATATATATTAATCTTGTGATCAATGGTTCTATACATAGGGTTATTATATTCTTTTGAATTAGTTAATAATTTTTCACCAGTATAATAATCAAAACCATTCCAATTTTTAGTTTCTTTACTTATACAACTTTGAAATTACCATCATCATTGATAAATTTTATTACTTCTAATAACATATCTATAATTTGAAACTTATCATTACAGTTATTTAATTCAGCAATATCAGTTTCATTATCAAGTCCTAAAGTTTCAAATTTATATATTAAATTTTTCTTTGTGATAATTTTATCTTTCATAATTTTCCTCCTAATTTAAATTAATAACAAGCAGTTCAACATAATATACTTAATTAAATTTGAGAAGTCAATAAATATTTTAAATAATTAATTCTACAAAAGTAGGAGTCTTCAATTTAGTAGACATCAATATAATATATTGTCATATTGATGTCAATAGTTATTTCAATTTTATTTTGGGTAACGAATCTTCTTTTTTTGTAATAATATAAGGTGAAAATTTGTAAATTTCCTTATCCCAATTGATTGGAACGGAATTTCTTATAATACTATCCAAATCAAATATTGAAGTAGTATCATTTTTTATAATAATAGTCCTCAATCCATCAGTAGGACATTCTGAATAATTAAAAGTAAATGTGGAATCACCACCAAATATAAACATACACATCAATAACACAATTAAAAACATCTTTTTCATTAATTCTCCTAAAAATCTAAATTCATTTTATTAATAATTCCCTCTCCTGTGATTATAAAAAGAGGTTTATTTTTTAATTCATCTTCAATTGCTTCTCTAACAAGTTCATCACCAAATACATCAATAAACTCATTTGCAGAATCAATCGCTCTCAGAATATCTGTACGTTTTTCCAAATCAAAGTCACTGTAAAATATTTTTACAATACCTTCATCATTCCCCTCTTCCTCAATAACCTCTTCCTCTTCAACATCATATCCATCATCATATTCAAAGAGTAAATTATTGGCACTTTTTATTTCGTTTGTTTCGTTCATTTGTATTTCCTTATTTTTTAAGTTCCACATTCCAGTATAAGTAATTAACCCATTTATCATTATCAGTAATATTTTTCATACGTTTTAACCTTGCTATCATACCACCATGATAATTGTCAGCTAATTTTGGAGCCACCGGATTATGACGTAATGACATACCCGCTTCTTTTAAAGATTTATTACCTTTTTTGCTATTACAATCAGAGCATGAACATACAATATTTTTCCATACTGTCTCACCACCCTTACTTTGAGGATGAACGTGGTCATATGTAAAGTTACTAAGAGAAACTTTACAACCACAATATTGACATCTACCTTTATCTCTATCAAATACATTCTTTCTTGTGAATGCTTGATAGAATTTAACCTTTTTGTTGGGTTTAACAAAGTGGAGCAATCTTACAACCGCTGGCATTTTAATAATATCTGAAAAACTATCAAGATATTTATCATATTTTTTATGTATAATTTTATCTTCATACTCTTCAATAATTTCAACTTTACCATTCACCCAATCTGAAATTGCGTCCTGCCAAGACATAACTTCTAATGGCATATAAGCAGCGTTTAATTTTAATACTTGTTCAGACACTACCAACTCCTTCAATTTATAAATTAGCCCTTTTTCAATCGAGCTTTAATTTTCTTTCTGTCACCCATAGGGATTTTACTTCTATAATATTTTTAAATACTTGTCAATATATATATAATTATTTATATAAAATATTTATAGAAACAAAATATATAAGTATTAACAAAAACCAGTTGATTAAAAAATTGGTTATAGGAATCCTAATAATTAAAAGAAAGAAGGACGAGACATTTTAAATGCCCCATCCTTTTTTTTCGTTTGTATTTTATACCTTTCCAGTTTTCACATCTTCCGTTTCCAGAATCTACCCTACTGTCATAGTAATCACATAATCCAGAATTTTTATGGTTGTCATTTTTCCATTTGTAATAATAACAACAACTACTACATTTCTTTTTACGTATCATAAAAACCTTTAAAAATGGCAGAGGGGAAGGGACTTGAACCCTCATCGGTATAGTTCATACACCTACACACGATTAGCAATCGTGTCTCTTACCAATTAGAGTACCCCTCTATTATATTTATATCTATATTTCGTTATGTTCTAAAATTAATTTAAAATCATAACCATGTTTTTCATATTCTAAATCCTTTACGTCTTTGTTCATTATGATAATGTGATGTTATCAAATATTCATCATCATAACCACATTTACATTTTAAAATAGCTTTCATGTTTGAACGAGTTGTGTCTGGATTAATTTCCTTAATCGTTTCCAAATTTGTACCACCACATTTATTACAAGTTGTTAATCTCACGGACATTGTATAACTCCTATCCTATTATAAAATCTGGAGGATTAAGTATCCTCATTATTTCCATTATTCGTTTTTCTCGTTTTTCAGCACACTCACGAGTTTTAGTGATATCAATCACAACTCCTGAAACAGAATACTGAGCTAAAGATAAACACACTTGTTTTTTTATTCTTACAAGACATAACCTATTTGTTATACCTTGATGTTTAAATCTAAATTCTTCAGTGTCTTTATAAGTCTCATCAATGAAATGTTGTACCCAATTAATCTCAAGGTCTGTATACATATTTATATTTTGTAACCACTCAAGACAATATTTAATTGAAATGTTTTTATCCAATCCATTCTCCAATTTCTATATCCAATTCAACTTTAAACCAACTTGATACAAGATAACGATGACAAAATTGCCCTGTTTCCCAACATGTTATGATTGCATCTTCACCCAATTCATCATACACTGTTTGAGCATTTAATTTGCTCAGAACTTTCTTGTAATATTGTTCTACGTAGTAGTCAACATCACCGTCTTGTTTGTATAATTTAAAAAACCAGTACTTTGGTGCCAGTTTTTTGTATTCTCTTCCTTTAAACCATACAGGTGCTCGCCCTGCAATGGAAACTACATTAGGATGATTTCTTACTTTATCAAAGTAGGAGGTATACAATCAACAATCCTCTCTCTTGACACTTCACCATTCTCATCGGTATGTCTTTTGAAATTAATCTCACTTACCGCTGTTATATTTATGAAAGAAACTCTTTCAGAGTCAACACTTCATGTAGCTTCACTTCTATACACACCTGGTGTTGGTATTATTTTTGGCATATTATAATTCCACCATATCACCTTGTTTTGTTCTGAATCCACAAATGCATTCAAATACCAATTTCTTTTTTGGTAATACCATGATTGCTTTTTGCTTTTGATTACAAACATCACAAGTTTTTATTGTCCTTTTACCACGATTTTCTATCGCATTCTTTGAGCCTTTTTTAGCCATTACAATATTCCTTTCAATGATATATTATAAAATTCTATTGAAATCATTTGTTCA
>Ga0307928_10000176_pt1 | contig 43008 bp, 54 predicted proteins | sample AceLakmetagen232_FD_201815 | JGI IMG/M metagenome (GOLD analysis project Ga0307928, IMG submission 201815) | Saline water microbial communities from Ace Lake, Antarctica - #232 | ecosystem: Environmental > Aquatic > Non-marine Saline and Alkaline > Saline | place: Antarctica: Ace Lake...
TAAGGTGGATTCACCAAAAACAACACCCTCTTACCCTCTGCAAAAGCCCTCCTCAAACCTTCAGCAGATTTGGGTAAACCCTCAAGACCTACCTCACTTAAAAAATCATACTGGAAACTAACAGCCTCGGGATTGTACTTCTCCGCCAATTGTAGCTCGTCAGGTATCAAGGTAGAGCAATACAATTCCTTGAAACGATAATCACGAGTTAGGTTTTTTGTACCACAGCAACAATCCCAGACTACGTATTCGTCTTTCCAGTTAGGTCCAAGGTTAGCAGTAAGCATTCTATGGGCTTCATCAACCCACGCTGTTGGCGTAAAGAACGCGCCATCCCATCTTCGCTTAGTATCCTCTATCAAACGGTCACAAATAGCCACCAGCCGCTCACATTCAGAAGGGCTATACTCTGACTTGAAGTGACTAAAGAATGAGATAAACGCTTTTCGGTCTATTTTTAGTACGCCAACTGTCGGTGTTATCAAACTGTTTTTCAGATTTTTCACGGGATGCAAATAGAACTGACTTGGTTGAGTCAAAAAACCAAGAAAAACGCCAACTAATTCATTTGAATTCTTCTCGACATTCTTTTTCTTATTCCTGTAACGCTTGTCCTTGACTATTCTTGAACAAAAATCGTCAAATATCGCGCCGATATTGGCTTCTGTGATAGCGACATGACGCACAATTCCCTTATTCAAATCAAGCATTTTATCAACAACACGTCCGAAATCACAACCATATAGGTCCCATACATAGGGCACTATGTTTTCATCATCATACAACGCTTTGACCAATTTAGGATTGAATACAGCAGCCGTACTTGGAGCAAGAGTCCAATCAATTGCTTTATCTGATAAATACTTTTCCAAGGCCACTAATGAAACACAAAAACACTCATCTATATCACCGACGAACAACACCTTCGGAATAGTATCCCCGGCTTGCTCAAATTTTTTCAAGTAATACAAACATTGCACCAACACCTCACAAACAACCCGTCGTTCCTTGAAATCAAAATCATACTTGAACTCCATAAGAGCTATCAAATCATGAGCAACACTTTTGAGCACCCCATCACAACCGTGAGGACTCATAATATCGGAATCAGGCAAAGCTATGTGAAAAAGCTCTCTGTATACATTCTCAACATCTTTCTCATTCAATGCCTTCTGTATACGCTTATACAGACCAAACCTTGCCACACGCATACTATCAAGAACTGATACTTTAGCCATCTTATTTCCTATCATAGCCATTACTGCAAAAAACTTCCAACTGACAATTTTTTGGACTTATCTCAAGGTAGCCTATCCCCGTCCCGAAAATGCAAACGCCTCACCTGATACTGCCAATCTGGTACCGTACACGAGTACGCCTTGTTATGGGTCTACCTCTTTGACAGCTTCCTCCAAAAAATCCTCTGGCATCTTCTTTCGTACCACCAATGGGACCCGAACAACGTCCTCTTGGATTTTTGCCAATTACTATATCACAAGCAACAACCAAAATCTTTAAAAAAGCCCCACCCGCCTGTTGACGAGAGGGGCCTTAGCTATAATACCACGGGCGAACCAAAATTAGAATGTTTTCTACATCTCAACCTCCATTTCTTAACTCAATCAATTTTCAATCACTACATTTATATCACCTTGTGATGAAAAAATTGCAATGTTTTTTCAAAAAAAGCAACCAGAAAAAAAGCCGTTGATTCACCATCACTTTGGAAATCAAAACCTCTTTCCTGGCCATCTCCCCACGTGATTATTCCACAGGCGTGAAAAAAGCCTTCAAGTTGACCTGACCCTTCAAAGCCATTAAATTAGTATTAGATGCAGCTTGGAGTACTGATAAGTCAGTATCGTGCGCATACGCCGCTGATAAGCATGCGCTAATGCGAGCCTCACGTTGACCAGACGATGAACACAACTCGCATCCAGCGTCAGCAGAACCGTTGTAAATAGACTGGTAGAGTATCCGACCAGCACTCGCATCATCAATTTCCACAACACGCTCGTAGTTGCCCTCACCGTCAGGAATTTCACTCCATGGCGTCCCCAGCAGCTTCTCAACCATCGCGTCCCATTTCTCCTCGGGGGTCATATTATTCATTTGTGTATCCTTGGTTTGCGCTATTTCTGACCCTTGGACTTCCGACGCACACCATTGCCACTCTTAATGTCTTTGAGCCTTCTATCAGTGTCTGTGGTCGGATGCCCGAAACGGTCCTGCAGTGCCCGAAGACCCCGCACCCACTCAATTTTCGCAACCTTTTTCTTCATCCTAAAACATCCTATCGCCGTAAAAATTCAAAATTGTAAACACCATCCCTAAGTATATCACCTAATCCCTTGAATTCTCTAAACGATTTCAAGTCTTCCTTCATATATTCCTTCAATAGCAATTTTATCTGATACCACCCAGAATCCCATGTCTGGGGCGGGACAACCCTTCGCTTATGGCCAATTTTCTCTTTTCATATTCTTTCGGGTTTTTCTTCAGTTCTTTCCATGCTTGTCTTGTCTTTTCTGCTCTTTCTTCTCGATGTGCCGCCCACGCATCGCGCAACTTCTGCTTAGTCTCTTCAGACGCTTGACGACCTGTAGCCTTCTCTTTTATCTTCTGCTTTGTCTCATCTGAGAGCACCCTCCCTTTCCCCGCTTCGCTTAACTTCTGTCGCGTTTCCTTAGAAGGAACTACCCCACGCTTGGCATCCCCTATCCTCCTGCGCGTCTCAGCAGACAGACGAGACCCCTTCTTGGACTCGCTCAGTTTTCGCCTTGACTCCTCCGACAGAACATGCCCGCGCATTCTCTCGCTATGTTTCCTCCTTTGTTCTTGCGACCACTTCCGCCCCTTATTTTTATCCCCAATTGCCCTCTTGGATTCTTCTGATAACGTAGCACGCCCTGCACCGCCAGCTTTCAAATTATACGTGTCGTGCCTAGCCACCCATTCTGAGTCCACCCAGAATGCTTCCCGTTGCCACATTTCCTCTTCATCTACGCATTCTTCAAGAAACTCGCGCTTGAACTTTGTTTTCCCGTACTTCCTTACAGCACGTAAAAGTATCTTTCCGCTACCAAGGTAATCATCATTCTCGTCTTCTGTGGAATGCACTCCACGATACCGCTTTCCGTTAACGGCATTCGTTGTCTCGTAGATAAAATATCGCACAACTACCTCCGTAAGAACCCAAACTCGTAAACGCCTTCACGTAACTCATCACTCAACTCTTTATACAGCATACTAAAAGCCTTTAACTCGTCCCTCATGTAAGCCTTCAATAACAGCTTTACTTGGTAATACCCGGCGTCCCATGTGTTGATACACCATTCAGGATGCTCGTCATTTGCCATCTCACGATATTCAAATGTCTTTTCTACCAATTCTGTGGCTTTGTCTAACACCACCTGAGCTTTAGGGGATAACGACAGGTCACCTAAAATCCCATAAACATACCTATCCTTATACGTCTTAGCGTCCTGGTAAACTTCATCATTACCTTGATTATCTGCTAAAGCAAGTATCTTTTGACGAGGCAACCAAAACCATTCATTCTTGATTTGCCATAGCTTGCCTTTGTATTCTACATCTCTTAAAGATGACTGATTGGAAGCGGTGTTGAAAAGAGAGTAAACTATGGCGTCTGTATTCCATTGTTCGTACTCAGGATGTTTTTCATTTGGAGCTTGGTATTCGTCCTTGTCGTTTATCCAGTTGGCATGCTTGCCAGTAATGGTACGACGGGCAGTAAAGAGGGCGCAGCACTTACGAAAATTAACAGGGATGACGCTAAAACTTCCAGCATTCGGACCAACTGTAGCACAAGAACTGAGGATAAATGTCCCCGTCCCATTCTTGTATACCGAATTAGACCCCGACACTAAACATCCGATACTCCCAGACGCAGATAGCCCGCGCCCAACCTGCTTTACATTCAGGGCACTCGCCATTTGCGGAGCGTCAAAAGCCTTCAGCCCCTTAATCTCTTCCCGCACCCACTTGCTGCACGGCTCCTTCCCATCTAAATTGTAAAGCACCTTCTCCCCAAAAGATTCCACGGGCCTCGCAAGGTCATCAGAACTTCTCCTTAACGATATAGGCCACTCAACCCGTTCATCTTGCCCTGCCTGCCACAACGAAAACATGACACCCCATTGGCTACTTACATCAGCAAACTCCGACGCCTGGAACAACATACCATCAGCCATCCGATACTTCGCAAACCAGAACTCCCTAAACTTCTTGAAGCTGCATCCCGTCAAGAATAGCGGTTTGGAGAACATGGCAACTGTTCCACCCAACTGCACCATCTTGTATATGAACTGGGCATAAAGTTGACCTTTTGCCCGACCACACTCTTTCATCTCCGCGTGAATGCCCGTCTTAGCAATATCTCCCTTGTGGTCGCCTTCCTTTGTACCTGCATTATTAGCAGTACCGTAAGGTGGATTCACCAAAAATAATACCTTTTTGCCTTCAGTAAACGCTTTCTTCAAGCCCTCAGCAGCTTTGGGTAAACCTTCAATACCAATCTCACTCAGGAAGTCGTACTGAAACTTTACAGCCTCTGAATTGTACTTGCCACCAAGTTGTAACTCATCTTCAATCAAGGTTGAACAATACAACTCTTTAAATCTGTAATCCCTCGTCAGGTTACCAGTTCCCCAGGCACAATCCCAAACTACATATTCTTCTTTCCAATTAGGGCCCAAATTAGCATCAAGCATCTTATGAGCTTCGTTAGCCCATATCTTGGGAGAAAAACTTTCCTTGTCTTCGTATGGTTTCTTCATTTGACGTAGAAATGTTGAAACTCCCAATTAACGCCTTAAAAATCCAAAATCATATACGCCTTCTCTCATCCTATCCCCAAAGGCCTTGTACACCTCCCTAAAAGATTTAAGGGCATCCGGCATATACGCCTTAAGCAACAACTTAATTTGATACCAAGAGGCGTCCCATGTGTTGATGTGCCACTCGGGATGAGCATCACAAGCAAGCTCTCTATACTCAAAAGTCTTATTGACAAGACTTGTAGCCAAATCAAGAACCACCTGCGCATCAGGAGATAGAATAAGGCCTTGAAGAGCCTTAAAAACGAATCTATCAGTATCTGTGCGGGCATCTTGATAAACGTCATCGTTGTCATGTTTTTCAGCTAATTCTATCATCATCTGACGAGGCAACCAAAACCATTCATTCAGGATTTGCCATGTCTTGTCTTTGTATTCTACATCTCTTAGGGAGGACTGATTGGAAGCAGTGTTGAAAAGAGAGTAGACTATGGCATCCGTGTTCCACTGTTCGTAATCGGGATGCTGCTCGTTAGGGGCTTGGTATTCATCCTTATCGGTTATCCAGTTGGCATGCTTGCCAGTAATGGCACGGCGGGCAATAAATAAAGCGCAGCACTTACTAAAGTTAGCGGGGATGACATAGACTCCAGCCGCCCCTTTCCTACCTCCTGGTGCCGATGTAATATAGACACTTTGCGCATTTTCGTACACATTGTTCATCTTGTTAGTCAAATACCCAACCATGCTTTGCGGCGGCTCGTCAACGGGCAATTCCTCTTGAACCCTTAACGCCGACTTTAGTCTCGGCATCTCCTGCACTCGCCCAACCCAATTACTACTCTTTCGCAACCAATCACTACCAGATTGAACCTCATCGGTATTGTAGAGTACCTTTTCTCCAAACGACTCAATAGGATGTTCAATATCATCTGAAATACGCTTCAATGATACATCCCACTCTATTTTATCACCTCGTCCGGCCTTCCACAACGAAAACATAATACCCCACTGCCCGCTTACATCAGCAAAATCAGAAGCCTGAAACAACATGCCATCAGAAAAAGTGTGATTGCTAAGCCAAAAATCTCTAAACTTCTTGAAACTTACACCAGTTAGAAACAAGGGATTAGAAAAAACAGCAACTGTTCCACCCAATTGGGCTATCTTGTACATAAACTGAGCATACAGTTGAGAGCTTGCTTGGCCCAACTTAGCCTTGGTCATTTCATTGGAAACAACGGACTTCGCACAGCCTTTCGTTGTCCCGTCAAGACCCCGTTGACTCTTGCTGGTCGCTCTGGCATAAGGTGGATTCACCAAAAATAATACTTTCTTGCCCTCAGTAAACGCCTTCTTCAAGCCTTCCGCAGCTTTGGGTAAACCATCAAGACCAATCTCACTCAGGAAGTCGTACTGGAACTTAACTGCTTCAGGATTGTACTTGCCACCAAGTTGTAACTCGTCTTCAATCAAGGTTGAACAATACAACTCTTTAAATCTGTAATCCCTCGTCAGGTTACCTGTTCCCCAGGCACAATCCCAAACTACATACTCGTCTTTCCAATTAGGGCCCAGATTAGCATCAAGCATTCTATGAGCTTCATCAACCCAAACTGTTGGAGTAAAGAACCCACCATCCCATCGTCTTTTCGTATCCTCTATAAGACGGTCACATGTTGAAATCAACTTCTCTTTTTCAGATGGTGAATACTCTTTCTGAAAATGACTAAAGAATGTGGCAAACGACTTCTGGTTGACCTTCACATTCCCGACGGTCGGCGTTATCAGCGTATTTCTATACTTTCTCACTGGATGAAGATAGAAATGATCCGATTGAGTCAAAATCCCAATAAAGATACCAACAAGCTCATTGGCCTTCTTGTTCTCCTCACTCTTGACCTTCTTATACCTCTTGTCAGCAACCACATGATTACAAAAATCGTCAAAAATACGACTAACGTTGGCTTCTGTAATCACTACATGTCGAACTATGCCGGCATTCATGTCAAGCATTTTATCGACAACGCGGTTGAAATCTAAAGAATCAAGACCCCAGACATAAGGAGAAATCTCTTCATCATCATGAAGTCGTTTGACCAAGACTGCATTGAGCGTCGCTGCCGAACTAGGAGCAAGACTCCAATCAATCGTCTCATCCTTCAGATATTTCTCCAATGGTTCAACAGATAAACAAAATGCCTCATTCACGTCACCAACAAACAACACCTTTGGAACAGTATCCCCGGCCTGCTCAAATCGTTTCAAATAATACAGGCATTGAGTTAAGACGCCGCATACAACCCACCTTTGCTGAAAATCATAGTCATGCTTGAACTCCATCAGAGCTATCAGATCATGAGCAGTGCTTTTCAGCACCCCGTCACACCCGTAAGGGCTTACTATATCGGAATCAGGGAAAGCCACATGAAAAAGCTCCCTGTATACATTCTCGACATCTTTTTCATTTAGGGCTTTACAGATACGTTCAAAAAGGCCGAATTTTGCTACTCGACTACCAGATTCGACCAATTCTGATTTCATTCTCCTTCTTTCAACCAATTTCATTCTCCTTCTCTTGAAATCGTATTGTCATTGAGCGAATTATGTGCCTACTTCGCCATAGTGAAGAGCAATCATACTTATGTCAACAGTCATGCCCAATTTGTCTTGCAACAGTGATTGGAATTCACACTTCAAGTCATCAAGAGGTATACCTTTCTCAAGACTTTCTTCGATGTCAATACCTGCGTAATAGGGTTCTTCACCGCCATACAACTTGAAAAACCCACACTCACATACACCATATCCACAACAATCTTCAACGTATTCCGCTTCCGCGATACCCGCCGAAACCCGCCGAAACCATTATCTGTTTGATAAGATTAGCATCTTCGGTACCTACAATCAGAAAAGAAGTCGGTCAACTACCTCCAGCACAAGGCTGGAGGTTTGTAACTGCCTCTAAAGAGACGCTACAATGGGCGTGTTGACAAACACCCTACAAGGATAGCCTTTAGCGTCCCTGTAATTGTTTTCGATATTACGAGCAGCATTAAGGTCCGCATTTAGCTGAAAACCACAGTGCTTGCACTTGAACAAACTTTGCTTAACTCTATTGCCTCTTTCAGTATGTCCACAAACAGAACATTTTTGAGAGGTATATCGAGCATCAACAAAGTCAACAAAACATCCCTTTTCTTCAGCCTTATAGGTCAGAAAAGTTTCAAGTTGGAGAAACGACCATCCGTTAATCCAAAATCGTTGCTCTTTTCTGAATTTTTTACTGCTCTTTCGGATGTTCTTCAAATCTTCAAGTACAAGTGTAGTTCCTGGAGAAAGAGATTTAACAATCTTTTTGGAAACGCGGTGATTGATATCACGCCTGAAACGGTTCTCCTTCGCACTCAAACGGCAAAGGTGCCTTTTGGCAGACCGCGTTCCTTTGGATTGCAATCGTTTTCTCAAAAACCTATAATGCCATACTACTTTCTTTATTTCTCCCCCACCAAAAAACTGGTTTTCAGAAGTTACGGCAATCTTTTTGATGCCTCTATCAATGCCAACAGTCTTCTGTGTTGGTTGGACATCAACAACGTCTGTTTCAAAAACGATAGCAAGAAAAACTTTTTTGTCTCTGATAAAAAGTTCGGCAGATTTTCTCCTCCAATTTTCGTAATTAGAGAAGCCAAAAGGAGCCTTGAAAGTGAACCTCTGTCTGCCGTCAATAGTAGACAAGGAGAGAATGCCCTTGTTAAACCAAACGTTGTAGGAGTTGTGGTCATAGCGAATAGAAATTTGTTTAGATTGAGGACACGAGACCTTAAGTCCCTTGCGCTTTTTGGTCATAATAGATTTAAGGGACTCAGTAGCCTTCATTCGGGCAGAGACGGAAAGTTGAGATGGAAGCCACTTCTTACATTGCTGATATGTTTTATGGTGAAGGGAAACGCCGTTATAGTCGTTGTCATTCCACCCTGTTTGGCAGACATGGTTATAGGCTGTTGTGTAGGCTTCAATAGTTGGGAAAACGGTTTTCGGTTCCGTCTCAATCTTGACTTTAGTTGTTCTTGTTAGTTTCATAGTTCATATAGTATACTATTAGGCGCATCACAATGTCAAATCTTTTTTCAGAAAGAAAGCTCACTTCCTCCCCACCCCCAAGGGTGGGTTTCCTTGCGAGAACATCATGAGCTATTGCTAACAAATCCCATTCTAACTTTCATTGCTTTTTTCCTAACATGCTTGGTTGCCACTAAACACTTCTGCCTTCATGTTAGCAGAAAAACCAAGTTTGACACGTACTTTCTCAACACGCTCTATGATTTCTGAAAAGTCACAACGTGAGACTTCGCTACCATTCTCATCAAAAGGAATGGGTTCAATGCCAATCAGTATTTTATCAGCCGGAATATCAGAAATACCATCATCCTCAAGAATCCTCACGCCATTTGAGCAATCAAGTACGTATTCATACAGATAATTCACTACATCTTTCCAATCGCCCCCATCAGCTTTGCACTTTGCTTTTTCCTTTTCAACATCAACAAAAAAACCTAACAACTGTTCTCTTGTGAAATGATCTTTATCAACCGCAAAACCGAAAATCACAAACGAACTTGAGCTCGAATTACTTACAAAACCAATACGTATTTTCATTCTCAAGCTCCTGAATTAACAACTCAATTACTACCAAATTCGTGAACATCCACCGTTGCACTCTCTACATCATAGAACAGATCATCAAACTTTTTTCTAACACTTTGATGAAACTCAGCACCAGTTTCGTCAGCCCTTATAGAAGACATTCTACGCCCAATAAACACCTCACGCCAGCCATCAGGCATAAAAGCTACATAATCATCACCAAATGACTTTGCAAGCCAATAAACGACACTCTGATTGCTAGACCAATCAACCTCTTTTGCATCTATACCAGCACGCTTTATTCGATCTTTGATACGATCAATTTCACGTAACACAAACTTGTCTAAATCAATATCACCAAAAGCGACACCAAAGATGCAAAAAGGGCCTTCAGTAAGCCCACTAAACACACACATTGTGACTCCAATATCTGAAATATGATTCCTCCGTGTCAATTGCGAAAATTCAACATAGCTTAAAACCCAAACTACTGCTCATCATCATTCGTATCAATCTCCTCTACTTTGAATATGCGCCTGGCTAAACTGTCCCCTGACATCACATCTTCAATTGTTCGCAAAGCAGAAGACTTTCTTTCATCCAAATCCTCATTCACCGACCCATAACACCAATCATCACTTAGTGATATTGCCGACTCCGAGACACCAACCTGTTGTAAAAGTTCTACCATGTCAAAATTGTCAATGATGGTTGAACCAATAAACTCAGAATCCGTTTCATTGATAGTCCATTCGTGATCAATGCAATCATCCTCACTTGTCCAGCGTAAAAGCCCGCTCGCCCACTCACGAGGGTCCCGTAATACTTCCATCTGAAACGGGGTTAAATTCGCCTTGCCAATGACGAAACTGGATGATGAAGAATTGCTTACAAAACCCATTCGTATCTTCATTCTAACACCTTCAAATGTGGCAAACGATTGAACATGAATCCGTCCTCAAAAAGAGATTCATACTTGTCCGAGGAATTGCAATACGATAGAATCCAAAACTGGCCGCCAGCATTGTCTTCCAAAAACTGTTCAACTATTCCCAAAATAATCTTGCGATGCTCTGTACACGCCCGATAGTATGAAATGTCTCCCAAAAAATCAAGCGGGTCTTCAACCCAAGCCCTTTCATCAGAAAGCTCATTGCTCATAACAAGAGCTAATATGGTGGCATCATCCACAGGACTTTTCATAGCAATACTCAAATCACAAAATACAGTTTTGGCTAATCCTGTAGTTGAATACTCATAATCCTCATCAGTGACCTCATCGTGTAACTTTACTACTTGCGAATCGCTAAACATCATAACCCGTAACTCTTCTACCGTTACAGGTAACTCCCGCAAAGCAATCACAAAACTGGAACTGCTTGAATTACTCACGAAACCCCTGCGCACCTTCATTATACACCTCAAAAGACATATTCTTAGTGATTGTTTATCTTGATGTGAGGAATCGCCTTGAACAAATCGCCCTGCTCCAAAGCAGAACCATAAGAAGTGCTATCGCTATACTCAAGTACGTAGAAAACACATCCCTCATTTGCTTCTATCAAACACTCAAGCTTCTCAAGACCGGCCTTTCGCAACTCCATTTGATACCTATCCCAATCTACAACCCCATTGACATCCTCATAATCATCATAATTGATGCTCGCATCGCAACCACCCAACCCCACCTCAAGCATCTGAAAATGTGTCGCCTGACTATTCAAATCATTGAAAACTGTCTGAGCAACTGTCTTAGTGTCATATCGAGATGACTTATAATACAAATTGCTATACCATTTCTCATTGCCAAACAGCAACTTCTGAAGCTCATCAGCATTTTCAGGAACTTTGGGAAGGGCAATCACAAAACTCGAACTGCTTGAATTGCTCACAAATCCTCTACGTGTCTTCATTATACACCTCAAAAGACATATTCTTAGTGCTTGCTTATCCTGATGTGCGGAATCGACTCAAACAATTTACCGTGCTCCAAAGCAGAACCATAAACGCTATCATCGCTGTAATCGACTACATATAATACACAACCTTCATTTGCGTCCATCAAATCCTCAAGCATATCAAGACTGACCTTCCGTAACTCCACATTATACCTATCCCAGTCTGCCTGTCCATTAGCATTTTCATAGTCGTGATAAAGAATACCATCACGCAAATACATTATCTCATCAAGTAACTGAGAATGTGTTGCCTGTCCAGTTTCCATCAAGTCATCAAAAACTGTCTGAGCAACTTTCTTAGTAGAATACCAAACCGGCCTATCACTAAAATCATACGGGTTTTCGTAACGTTCTTCATTGCCAAATAGCACATTCTTGAGCTCATCGACAGTTTCAGGAACTTTCGGAAGTGCAACTACAAAACTCGAACTGCTTGAATTGCTTACAAATCCTCTACGTATCTTCATTGCCTTATTCCTCTTATAGAATGCGACCCAAAAACCTTCGCTTTTTGTGCTGCTTCACGACAGCCGTTTGCGTTGACATAATCTGCTCAAGAATATACTTGCAACCTTCTGGTGGACTATCAGTCCTGTAAACATGGCCCCGAATAACAGAACACCACCATCCCAAAGCATCATCGCCAATGAACTTGTCATCCGGGACCTCATTGACATCTTCATCTGGACCAAATATGGAGGGATATGTCGAAACACGACATTTCTCGCATATCTTGTGGTCAATAGACATAAATTATCCCCAAACTAACTTTTGACATTCCATTTGATGCTTGAACTCATACGGGCGGGCATCAGGAGGAGGAGCCAATGCATCAGCTATCGGAAATTGCTTTTCAAAATTGCCCTTCGTTTGCAATTCCTTGGTGCAGCTCACGAGTCCCAATCCGTCCCTGGCAACAGAGAGAGCCTCCGACATATCAAGATACACCATGCCCCGCCAGAACGTGATAGCGAGCAACCTAATGCGGCTGGTGGCAATGTGACATGGAGCACAAAAGATTATCCGCTTGCCATTAGGATATGGAAACTCCCCCATGTGACCGTCCTTTATCGGAGCACCACACTTCTCTATGCAAATCCAAGTGCATAGCCTTATTTTCATCTGTTCAAGAGTTGACATTTTTTCAATCAACGAATGCCAATAAAATGGCCTCGTCTTCGTTATAAATCTCTACAGAATCAGTCCTTTTGTAGAATCTGAAAAACTTGTCGCAATGACCGTCATCACCAGCACCACTCAGTTTCTTCAATACTAAAAGATGCTCATCGGGAACAACCTGAATAATCTGAGCTATCCATGTCCTACGACTATGCACTTCACTCTCAGCCAAGAAATACCTGATGTACTTCCCAACATGACGAGGCAACGTAACAGCCTTGACTGTTTCCATTTTACAACTCCCGAACTTCTATTCCGACTTCACGCATCCATTCAGATACAAGATGCCTGTGGTAATCTTTTGCCGGGCAATTCATAGCATTACCGTTCCATCACCCAAATCCTGTACAACCTCTTGAGGATTCAAACCTGATAATACCTCACGGCAATACTGGTTTACATAATCATCCCAATCAATATCGCCCCGCTTATAGCACGTCAATAGCTGACGCGAAGGTGCCAATTTGAGAAACTTATCTCCCAACCAAAACGGCGTTGAACGAGATATGGATACACGTCTCCTGTGTCCAATAATCTCGAGGCATTCTTGAAATAACTTGTGATAACATATTGACATACCATCCTCTATTGTTATATCACCTAATAGGCAAAAGTTTTCAAAAAAAGCGGAGCAGCAAAAGCCACCCCGCATTCGTCAACAAAAATGCCGCTAATACTTTTTCTTCGCAACCTTTTATTAATCAGCACATACTATCTTATCTATGCAGCTTTGCCAAACAACAGGACACCTTGTCTTGACCGAAATCCTAATGTCATTTCACTACTTGAACATACTCGGTAAGGGCGGACGCCCAAGACCGCATTTCAATCCCAAAATCATTCTGTAATTTGGAACAATCCAAAGCGCTAAAATCTGGACGTTTTGCCTTCAATCCAAATCTCCGCTTTGCCTCCTTGCCATCAATAGGTTCTACATCGCATTCTATTCCTGCTAATTCAATTGCTTTCTTTGCAAATTCATACCGACTAACTACGCCTGAATTAGCACAATGATACGTTCCCAAATGAGTCCTTCTTTGTGCTGTATCTATCATTACAACAGCCAAGTCTTTCGTAAATGTCGGAGTTCCAAACTCAGTGTCAACTACAGCTACCTTGCCTTTACGAGCAAGATTGAGAACTTTGACAACGAAATTGGTCTTCCCAAAACCATATAACCATGACGTGCGAAACATCAACCAATCATAATCCTTAGACATTTCAACAATGGCCTCACTAACCAATTTGCTTCGCCCATAGACGTTGACAGGAACACGACCGTCTGTCTCTTTTAAGGGCTTGTCTTTGCCATTGAAAACATAATCTGTTGATACGTGAACCAACAAAGCATTCGTGCTCTGGGCCACATTGACTATCTTGGAAACAGAACTATTGACTAAAATTGCTTTTGATTCTTCACCCGGTTTTTCGGCATTGTCAACACTCGTATAGGCCGCACAATTGAAAATAGTATCAGCGTCCCATAAGACATCGCAATCCTTCACATCATCCCAAGAAGTTATATCTAAGTCCGCATGGCTAAAACCGACAAAACTTTTTCCTTGTTCTTGAAGCTGCCTGCAAAGCTCCTTGCCTAACATACCATTACAGCCAAGCACAACAGCTTCCATTATTCTTCCTTTCTTATGACAAACTTAATTTCTTAGCTTGCCTGCCAAAACATCAACTTGTTTTGGAATCTTCCTGTGACAATACGTTCCTTTGTTTCCTTCGCCGACCCCACCACCGCTTGTTTTGCTTATACCATTCTACAGTCTCACGCAACCCAGCTTCAAAACTGTAAGAAGGAGACCACCCAAGCTCTGACTGAACCTTTTCAATGTTCATAGCATAACGCTTGTCATGTCCCGGACGGTCAGCTACTTTCTCAATCAAACTTTCAGACTTTCCAAGCAAACCCATTATGTTTCTTGCTATCTCAATGTTCCGTCTTTCACTCAACCCGCCAAAATTGTAAACCTGACCAACACAACCATCCTGAATTGCCGACCAAATACCACTACAATGATCTTTTACATGTATCCAATCCCGTACATTCAATCCGTCACCATACAACGGGCAAAGTTCGCCCTCTATGGCATTTGTGATGAACAAAGGTACAAACTTCTCAGGATGCTGATATGGACCATAGTTATTTGAGCAGCGAGTTATGATGGCCGGGAAATCATGCGTGTGTACATAACTCCTAACCAACATATCAGCACTTGCTTTTGAAGCTGAATACGGAGAATTGGGAGCTATCGGAGTTGCTTCGGTAAAAGCAGAATCATCCGGCCCAAGAGAACCATACACCTCATCAGAGCTAACCTGACAAAACAAATCAATACCATACTTGCGACACATGTCCAACAATACCATCGTGCCCATTACATTAGTCTGCATAAACTCAGACGAACCAGTAATAGACCTGTCTACATGAGTCTCAGCCGCAAAATTAACAACTACCTCGGGCATACACTTGTCAAAAACAGCATCCATTGCACTTTCAACAGAAATGTCACAAATATGCAAGTTATACCTTGTTCTATCAATCCCTCTGAGATTGTCAAAATCACCTGCATACGTCAATTTGTCAACATTGTCAATCTCTATAGTTGAATCCTGTGCTTGTATGTAACGTATGAAACAACTGCCAATGAACCCGCAGCCGCCTGTTACAAGTATTTTCATTGATCTTGCCTTTCCCAAGTGTAAGGTATGTCAGCACTATGCGGGTCTATACGATGCTCATCTGGGTTTTCATACCTATAAGGCCTGTCAGGACAATTTACCACAAGAGATGCGCCCGGCGTGATACCCTTCCAGCCATGATATACTCTGGTAGGTATCTTTACTAAAATTCGCTTCTGCTCGCCTAAATAAAGCTCGTTGACATCATTATTAGTTGGTGAATCCTCCCGGGCGTCATACATGACAAGCTTTATCATGCCACTCACGCAAACTACAAAATCAGTTTGCTCATGATGGCAATGCCAACCCTTTACAACGTCCTGATAAACAGCAGAAACATATACTTGACCAAACTGATCAAAGATTTCGTCATCACACCTGAGCATTTCCATCAAATAACCACGCTCGTCGGGTATCAAACTCAATTGCTTTACTTCAACGCCATCTATCATTCTAAGTCCACCTTTCATTCAGATGTTGTGCTTATTTTGACCGTATCAGCCTTCGCCGCAAGCTCTAACTCGACAAACATTCTTATCGCTTCATACAAGTCAGCTTCAATCTGATTGATTATAGTTCGCGTATCCGCTGCAATAGAAAAATCAATATCGTAGACAATGATAATGCGCTGGCCCTGAAAACAATGACGTATCTCAGCAAGATCAAATCGTAAACTGGAAACCAACGAAACAAGCATCGGACGACTATATGACCTGCCCGAAAGATAACCTTTTGCGTATGCTAAAAGAGTTTCTAATTTGGACCTGAGAATACAATCAGCCGCTTCTACTTGAGAAAACTCTATGATAGTTTTTCGCTTACTCGATATCGCAACTTCATTGATTGCATCAGCCAGAGAATCATCTGGTTTCTCTGACTTGGATTCTTCTGACTTGGATTCTTCTGGCTTTGACTTTTCTGGCTTTGACTTTTCTGGCTTTGACTTTTTTAACAATGGTCTGGCAACTGTCAAAGATGAAAGAGGCTTTTCTGGCTTTTCTTTATGCTTCTCGCGTTGCAACTCTTTGGCAGGCACCTTACCGTCTAACTTGATAGGATTAGGAGTCCGTAAATTTTCCGGCGTATGTTTGTCGCGTTGTGTACATTCTTTGGGAGGCTCTTTTATGTCTAATCTTATGGGATTAGGAGTTCGCAAACATGCCAATGTTTTCTTTTCTTCATTCCACGCAATGTCAAAAACCTTCGGACCATGATCTTTGCCAACGTGCTCGATAAAACACTGCCTACATACGTCTCGATTCAAAGACATTTTTTAACTCTCCAAAATGTGGCCTTCTATTATCTCCCTGAGATGATCTGCAAAACGTTTTGCAGATTCCGAATCCAAAGTGTGTTCCAAAATATACGGGCAATTCTCAGGAGGATTGTCTGAAAGCTTGATAAAATGTGCAAACGGACAAAAAAAGCCAGGACCATTATCAGTCACCCGAAGTCGCGACTTAAGACCCGCACGCTTGAGGCACAACTTGCAGAAATCACGATTTATCGGCATGTGTCAACCCCTGGCTTTTCGCATATCTCGCTCAAGTGTGTTACATTTCTTACATATCGGCTGAGTAGTGCGTCCATCTTCCGTAAAGGCTTCCCACCCCGAATCGCTCTCGGAAGTTATCTTTACGCCGCAATGAAGGCATACAGGCAGGTCATTGCTTGTGATAGGCTCAATAATTCCCCAAGGCGTCTTAGCTCCAAGTTCTTTTGACATCGCCTGTCAATCCTTAACAGGATAAGTACACAAAGCGCCCTTGGGCGGTGCTTTGCCTTCCTGATGATATTTTTCTCCAAACATCATGGGATAACTTATCCAAATTGTATTCCCACAATCAGAACACTTGTAACCACGACCGCCTTGTCAACTACCCACGACTAAAGTCGTGGGCTTGCAGACCGAGCGCTAAGCTTGTCCGCGTATGGTTGGTTGACTGCAACCCTGCGAATGTTATCCGCAGCAATAGAGTCGGCGAGCCCAGCGAAGCCGCACCTAACACATAAAAAAGTAGATTGATTAGGTCTGTTTTTCTTATCAATGTGCCAACAAGACGGGCAAGCGCGGGACGTGTTCCGCGGGTTGACCGCGGAGACAGGCACACCAGCAAGTCTTGCCTTGTACTCGATAAACTGCCTAAGTTGAAAGAACGACCACGAACTAAGTGTAGCGCGCTGTTGGCGCCGAGCCGTTACTCTTGTGCGGATGCCTTTGAGATTTTCAAGAGCTATCCCACGCCGAGTGCCTTTCGCCTTCACTACAATCTTCTTCGCAATCGTGTGGTTAACATCCTTGGCAAACCTGGCTTCTTTGCCAGAAAGCTTTTTCAACAAGCGTTTCGCCGACTTGGTGTTTTTCTTTTGGAGTTTAGTCCTCAGTCGGCGATGCCTGTGACGAACGTTCTTGACTTGGCTACCGGAGTGAACTTGACCATCACTGTCTGTGGCGATATTAACTATCCCCAAATCAACACCAAGAACACCCCCAACATCATCAGGTTTTGGTTCTTCAGCGTTACAGGTAGCGAACAGATAGAACTTTCCTCGACGGAGAATCAAGCCAGTCTCCCCTTGTCGAGACTCAAGAAGCTTTCTTTGTCTCTCTCCGCAAACGAACAAGATACGCTGCCTGCCTCCAATTGTCCAAATGGAAACCTGAGACTTATTAACGCGCCAACTGAGAATCCTGTTATCGAAGGTAATAGCAGAAAGAGGCTTAAACTTTCGCTTAGTTTTCTTGTCAATCTTGTACGCATCCGCGACCCGAGAGATGCAGCGTATAATGACCTGAGCAGACAAACCGGTATCACCTTTTGTTTGGTGATAGATTGATTTTTGGAGTGCGTGCTTTCTGAACTGCTTGTTATCCCAAGCAAAATTACTAATTATATTGCATGCAGCGTTGGCTTGCTGAATCGTATCTTTCAGAAATGTTTGCTGCTCTTCAGTGGGCATCAACTTGATTTGGGAAATGAGTTTCACTTTTTTCTCTGATCATCTATATACTTCTTGACGACATCTTCGGAAATGTGACCAACAGATTCACAATAGTAGCTGCGCGTCCATAAGCAGGGGAGTCTACTTTTCAGAGATGGCATCTCTTGTCGCAACATCCTGGATGTATATCCCTTCAATTGTTGCATAATCCAATGAGGAGCATCAACAGGTGAACATCGTACAAACAAATGCACATGTTCTTCGAGTATCTCTAAAGAGACTATTTCAACAGATATCAGTTTCGCCTTGTGCTTCAAGAGATCTTTTAATCTCTCTGCTACTAACGCATCGAGAACTTTTCGTCGATATTTAGTGCACCAAATGAAATGGTATCCCAAATTGTATACAGTAGTCCTACTTGTTTTCCATCGTTTCATATTTGTATTATATCTCATGTTAGACATTTGTCAAGCATCTAATTTGGAAAGTTTCTTCAAAATGTTTAGTAAAGGAGGGGAGCCATTCCTCCCACCGCTAAAGCAGTGGGCTTCCTGGCTCAATTTTCGTGAATGTGAAAACTGCAAGAAAGACAAATCTTCGCAATCCTATTTTTCATCTCTTGACGGTTAAATTGCCTTTTTGTGCGCTTTTTCTTGTGGCGTGCACAAGGAATCAAATGATGTCTCAAAATAGCAGCAACTTCCCGCCCACAAAGCTCACATACTTGCATCACTGATAATCCTATGATCCTCTTAATTCCTTATAACGCCGCAAAACACTATTGCCGTCAAAAACTATTTGAGCCCTGTCTTGCACTTCAACATCATCATCAGAATCTAAAATCGTTTGCTCGGTCACATAAGGACACCATTCAGGAGGAACCTTCCGTTGACTGCTCATAGGATGTAGTTTATCTCTACAATAATAGGAGGCTCCTTGAATAACACGACTTGTTATCAATTGTACAACACTAGCACACCACCACTTAGTGTCGTTGTCGATGTTGACCTCAAAATGCTTACACGATTCACATATCTTACGATTCATTGATTGTTACCCCATCTTCAACATCAGAACCAATATTGTCTGACAAGGCTAAACTCCGCCTCAATAACTCTTTTGCAGACTCACCCAAACCCAATTCAAGAGCTTTTGAAGCCCTATTGTTGCCTTGGCCAAGCACTAAAGTAAATAGTTCATTCTCGACTTCTTCACTGAGCTTCTGCCCATCTTCCAATTTGCCAAAATCAAACAAAATAGCATCTTGAATCTTTTCCACATATAATATCCGATCATCGTGAAAACGCCTTGTATCACTTGTATCGCTCGCAATAGAAAACTTATCTGAGCCCATAGCCGAACAACCATGCCGAACAACCATATTGGAAACAATGAAAACGTCTTTTATTGGACTGCTTCCTACCTTACCTACTTTACCTACTTTAGAAACCAGCCCCCAACATGCCTCATCTCGGTCGCTATTTTTCTCGCAATCGAAAGCGACATACTTTCCAATCGCTTCTCTTAGGTCAACTAAATCACGAACTTTCATCTCTTGTTCCCTCGCTCCTATCCTGGCGTAATCAATGCCATTTTCAAACGATAAAACTACTCTTAAAGCCTCATGAACTCGTATCAATTAACTCTTGCAAGCTTATTATACACACTCTTTCTCGTAAAATAACAAAATTGCCTAAAAATCTACTCAATTTCATCATCATCCTGGTCGCCCAAAAGATGTTCAAGCTGATAGGGACAATCTTCTGGAGGTGGACATCCGAATAACGCTGCCTTGCAATCTTTCCTACCACACTCAGAACATACTTTCAAATGAAACGAGAACAAATCAATGGCAACTGATCGCTTGGCTTCTTTTGTCTCATCATTCATTCTTTGACTTTCTTTGACTGGACGGTAACTTCGACATAATCAAACTCTTAAGATACGCCTTAGCATACCCACTTATCGTGCCGTCGGGGTATATCAATCGCAATCCTGTGAGTCTTGCAAGCATCTGCCCTACTTCACGCGGCTGAAGCCCTGCTACCACGCCAAAACAACCGGGATCATACTTTACCCGAGACCACAACCATTCCCACTTTTCTAAATCGGCTTCAACCGCACACTCCTGCATCTCATTGTATTTTATTCTCACCGACTGCCACGCCACAAGAGCATTGCGCAATTTACCATCCTCAACAAGAGGCGTTATCATCTCGGGGCTTTCATTCTGCTTGAAATACTGTAAAACTTCACCAAACGAAGCCATGATTGTTCCCTTTATATAGTCTTTCCATCCACTGTTTTAGCTTTCAAACCTGTAACATTCTCCCACCTACGAACAATCACATCACAATATTTCGGTTCTAATTCCATCATTCTACACTTTCTCTCATTTTTTTCACAAGCTATTAATGTCGAACCAGAGCCTCCAAAAAAGTCTGCCACTATCATCTGTTTATCAGTAGTCTTCTCTATTGCAAAAGATACTAAACTTACCGGCTTTTGTGTTGGATGATCCTTTGGTGGATCACGATCAAATTCCCAAACATCTCTTGACCTTTCTCCTCTTAGTGTCACACGTCCTTTATGAGCAAATAATATAAGTTCATGTTGTCCAGCAAACGCTCCTTCCAAATCACCCATAGTCCAATTGTTTTTCTTCCATACAATAAGATTCTTATATTTGAAATTATCATTTGCATCAATTAACTCACGCCAAAAATGAATGGTTTGATGAGCTGTACATATAAAAATAGAAGAGTTGTCAGCCATAAAAGGAAAAATCATCGGTAAGAAATCAAGTATCTTATCATCATTCGCTATCTTTCCATGTGAAGTTTTATAACGATTGGAAACATACTCGTATCCATAGGGTGGATCAGTAAATACAACATCCGCCAACTCGTCGCCTATCAAAATAGAAACATTTTCACTTTTCATTGTGTCACCGCACAGCAATCTGTGTCTTCCCAGAATCCATAAATCGCCGTGTTCAGTGATTACAACATCTTCCAAGTCCGGCAAACCACCGTCATCTTCATCAGAATCATCAGAATCATCAGAATCATCAGAATCATTTTCTATATCTAAGGCTTTTCTTAAATCATCGAATCGCAAAGCACCAAACAGTTCTGGCAAGTCGTTTTCGACCCTTTCCAGAACATCGGCAGCCTTGTCTTCGTCCCATTCGCCCTGTATAAGCTGATTGTTCAATGCAATGTTAAGCGCGACCTCTTCTTCCTGGGGCAAATCAACAACAACCACATCTGATTCTGCAACGCCCCTTTCTACAAGCTGCTTGTACCTTTGATGGCCGCCAACAATATTGCCAGTTCTTTTGTTGAAAATAATGTGTTGTACAAGCCCAAAACGGGCAATAGAAGCACCAAGACCTTTCATTGACTTCTTGTCAATCTTGCGAGGATTGTAATCGGCCATCCTGAGTTGGCTTAACTTCATTCTCTCAATAGGCCACTCTTTCATTGAATCTGTCACTTTGAACTCCATCATCAAAAAATTCGATTAAGAACAACCAGAGGTTTTGCCGCAAACCGTACACGTAAAACACGTGCCGGACTGTTGCATCAAATTGCCACAGGAACGACAAAGCTCGTCCGCTCCCTTATTTGCCTTGCTTTGCTTGGCTTGCTTGTTTTGACCGTTTTGCTTGCTTTGCTTGCTTTGCTTGCTGTCATCAAGCTCTTGACCAAAAAGTGAATCTTCGTCACCAGCTTCGTTATCTTTCTCTAAAAACCGAACTGACATCCACCTGAAAATGTAATCTACTATCGACCGAGCAAACCCCACCTCGCTACTCTTCGACCAACCAGAAGGCTCAAATCTCATGTAACTAAACTTGTCTACTAGAGTCTTCAACGGAATACCATATTGCAAGGCAATGCTTATCGCTATGCTAAAAGCATCCATCAACCCGCCAATAGTACTGCCCTGCTTAGACATCTTGATGAATAACTCGCCCGGAGAACCATCCTCGTAAAGCCCTGTCATAAAGTAACCTTCGTGATCATCTATCACAAACTTGTGCCGGATGCTCTCGCAAGTATCTAATAGCCTATAACGCTTTGGCTCAGGACGCTTGATGTCACCAGTAGATAATGGAGAAACCTTGCAACCATCCCTAAAAACAGCAACACTCTTCAGTCCAGATTTCCACGACTGTAAATAAACATCTTCTATATCAGCAGATTCTATGTCATTCGGTAAATTTATGGTCTTCGAGATTGACCCACTAAGAAACGGCTGAACAGCGGCCATCATGTTCACATGACCCCAATAATCAATCGCACGCTCGCCAATCGCACAATCAAATACGGCTAAATGCTCGTCTTTCAAGCCCGGAGCACCTACAATGCTTTTGTTCGCTTCCAAATACTCAAAAATGGCCTTGGTTTGGGAATCATCATAGCCAAGATTCCGTAAAGCCGCTTTGACACTGCGATTTACAATGGATAAAGTGCCGCCATTAGATAATGTCTTTGTTTTTACCAAAGCAAAATCAGGCTCAATTCCAGTTGTATCAGCATCCATCATGAACGAAATCGTGCCCGCAGGAGCAAGTAAAGTAGTCTGAGCATTTCTAAACTTCTCAGCCTCCACAACCTTACCCCATAATTCATCAGCAGCTTTGAAGATTCCATCAAAACCAAACTTCTCCGCACTATTGATGTGTCGCTTGTTTGCATCACGATGCAATCCCATTACTTCCTTCATCGAAACTTCATTTTTTTCGTACTCAGCAAAAGACCCTTTCTTGTCTGCAAGCAAAGATGATGTGTAATATGCTCTTGCTGTCATCAAACTTGTTACACCCGCCGCAAATGACCGACCAATATCACTATCATAGGGCATTCCAAATCTCATCAATAATGCGCCCAAATTGGTATAGCCAAGACCAAGCGGACGAAACAAATGACTGTTGGCAGCTATCGACTCAGTTGGATACGATGCCCTGTCAATGAGAATATCCTGAGCCGTAATGAAAATGTCAACTGCCTTCTGAAACTTCTCAACGTCAAAAGCACCCTGCTCATTGACGAAACGTAATAAATTCAAACTGGCAAGATTGCAAGCTGAATTGTCCAAAAAACAAAATTCTGAACAATTTGATACAAGCATCTCCTCAGTAAAAAAGCAATGATGCCTGGGAATATTCCAATCATATACGTCCTCATCATTCACAATTTCAACGTCCAAAACTTCAACTTCTTCAATTTCATCTGAGTAAGCACAAATCTGTTCTTCCCGAATAGGATATTTATTGGCATTGTTAGCATTATTAGCCAATACAAAATCTTTCAAACGATAGACCTTATCCCCTTTCTTGAGTTCGGATGCTCTTATCCAACCGCGATTTGTCATTACTTGATGGTCAGGTGTTAGTTTGATTTCCCCCTTAGCTGTTCTGACTTTCACAACTTTTGCATTTTGTCTTGTTTTGCCAAGATTATTAGCTTTAGCAACAACTACTTTTTTGTGCTCAAAATCATAAGAAATCGCATTCACGTTCTTGTCCCGCACAGAATCAATACGTCTCAATTTTACTTTTCCATCTTCAACAACATAAACTTTGGTATCACCCGTAAGACAAGGATTTGTTGCGTTGATTTCACCACTGGCTTTGCACGTATTCCACTTGTTAAACGTATCATGAAACTGCACGCCCGGATCACCACAAAAATGAGCAGCCTCCGCTATCTTGCTAAGTAATTCATTGGCATCATAAGTATCAACAACTTCACCTGTCGTAACTGCCCTAGTAGACCATTCCTCGTTCTTGTCACAAGCTCGCATAAACTCATCCGTCATACGAACACTAAAATTAGAATTCTGAAACATCACCGATGTATAAGCATCACCATCCATCCCATCAGAATAGCCCGCGCCTATGAGAGCCTGAGCTTTTCGCTCCTCAGAAGGCTTTGCCTCAATAAATTGCTCAATATCAGGATGACCTATATTCAATAACTCAAGCTTAGCAGCACGTCGAGTCTTCCCGCCAGAACGTATTACGCCAGCTACTTGATCGCGTATCCTCATGAACGAAACTGGACCTGAGGGAGTCCCACCGCCAGTCAACCTCTCACGACTCGAACGTAAAGTGCTTGAGTTTGTCCCACATCCTGACCCAAATTTGAAAAGCATAGCTTCAGCAGTAGTCAATGACATAATACTATCCATCGAATCTTCAACAGATAAGATATAACAATTATGCACTAACATGTTGTCACATAGATATTCACCACTTTCTGTCTGAATATCATAAACATCCATTTCGCCCAACTCTTCAATATGCTGAATCTTCAAAGTCTTGAATGCATGGATTGCTTTGCAATCCATACTCAGCCCACAAATGACCCTTTCTCTCTTTCTGCCCTCAACAAATCCTATTTTCTCATTGAATAAATTCCTATCCCCTAATGCTCCAATGTCTACACTGTAAAGATTGTGTCTGTTTTCCCGCTTATCTTTTTTGATTCTAACCCTTGCAAAAATGCCCAGCCGTGATAACAGTCGCCTAACCCCATAAGCCAACTTAGGCGATATAACATCAAAACCAATATGAGCCGAACTGCCCTGAATAGTAGCATAACCCTCTGCTTGATAAACACTTCTCAAATAAGCAACAATCTTATCCAAAGAAGATGTGAACAAAATTTCTGGAACTTCAATATCCAATCCACGTTGTAGAAGACCCCATTTCTCAACAAAAGGTCTAAGTACTTCACCATACATCCTTATTCTACGACCATACAACTCTTTGTTTTTCGTCTCTACGTCTATAATAAGTCGATGTACACCTGGCCATACAAGATCAATAGCATCAATAACCCAATTGAACTCCTCATCACTCATTGTTATCGCTTCAATTGTAAGAGATTGCTTTTTTGGTTTCTTATACTGACCTACATATCCATCCGTTTGTAACCAGCCTGCCAATTTTACCTCTGCAATCTCCTTATCCGTATTTCCACCATTTTCACCATTTTCAATACTCCTAACCCATCGTAGCCTATTGCCAACACACAATTCATCCGCTCTAAAAAAACCATTATCGCCACCATTAAACTGACGCCAAATCAAGTGGTCGGGAGTAACATCTAATCTATGACCAGATTTGGTGTGAATCCTCAAAACTTTCTTTTTCCCATTATGTTTGACTGCAACAACACGAGTTGGACCATTTCTATCATATACTTCAATATCAACCATATTGTTTTCAACAATTTTTCCAATAGGAACTTGTCCATTGAGAGTATTTACCATTGCATTATAAGGTTGACACGCTGAAACCTGGGGGCTCTCAAACAAATCGCGAGATTGAACTATTCTATTGTTCTTCTTGTCCAAAGTCCAAAAGTTCTTCGTCTTATCCGATGTAACACCATAAATGTGATGCAAACCACAGTTGAACCATGTGGGCGAATTAAATTCCCCGTGCTGATGAACACAAAGCCAAGCCAATTCACAATAGAATATATCAGCTTCTTCCTGAGTCGCAAAATAGCCGTCTTCTAAACCCCAATCAGTTATCGTCCTAACCACCCTATGAACCAATTGCTTGATGCTATGCTCTTTGATCTTGTCTTTGTCATCGCCGTAAAGATAACGACTGGCAACTATCTGAACACCACGGTCAGACCAAGACACAGGAGCTTCCACCGTTGAATCATATATCACTTCACCTGTTGTGCCATCCTTGATCTGAACATCGCGCAATGACCATTCCAATGTCGAAAATGGATCTTCCGATTTGCAAAAGTAAGGATTTGTGGACTGTTTCATCATGGTCTCCGCTTTTTTTGTAAGTAACCAACAAATGCTCTTCGCTACTATCTCGATTATAGTATTCGTCCGCCCCCAATTTTTCTAAAAATCTGCCTCTGTTATACGTTTCCGCAACATCTTGACGTATTTTATGCCAATAATAACTTGTTTATGGCGAACAACATTCAACAAAATGCACGATCTATCTTCTCAAGAATGAGAGGAACATACCCTCTGTTTATCTCGTAGCCCACCGACTCCCTATGCAGTACCTTCGCAGCCCGACTTGTTGTGCCACTTCCCAAAAAAGGGTCTAACACTGTTTCTCCAACAAACGAAAACATCTTGATAAGTCGCAGTGGTATCTCCAATGGAAACATCGCAGGATGCCTATCTTGTCGAACGCCAGAAATACTCCAATGTCCTATAAAGTAAGCATTCCATTCTTCCTTCGTCATCTTCGATGCTTCTTTGATAGCCTTGCTTATCTTGGCAGGCTTGCCGAGCTTCTTGAATATCAAAATGAACTCGTAATCTATCTTGACAACTCCATTGCGAGGATACAAATAGCTTCCCATTACTCCCTGTGAACCACCTCTAGGATTACAAGTGGTAGGCTTTCGCCATATCACTGCTCCCATGTAATCAAAACCAAGCTTCTCACAAAATCTTATGATAGAGGCTCGAATGGGAATTATCTTATAACGTCCATAATCTGCAACACCAGCAAACTGGTCACCCACATTGATACACATCCGACAGCCATTACACAGAACTCGATAGCACTCTGCCCATACTTGATTGAGACTCGCAATGTAGTCATCGTATGTGTCGTGATAACCTATCTGACTTGCATGACCGTAATCCTTGATATTCCAATACGGAGGAGATGTCACAACAAACTGAACACTATCATCAGATAACTCTCGCATGCATCGGGAATCGCCAAGTATCACCCTATGCCGGGTTTCGAGGTCCGCTACATGCGTAACGGGAATCCGAGTAGTGACAGGAATACGAATTGTTGATTCAACCACTGAAATAGGCTCAAAAACTACATGCTAAAACTGATGGAACTTCAACACCCTTATACTGAGACACTATCACTTCCAAAAACATCTTGTGTAAATCGGCCGCAGAATCAGGCAAGCCTATCTCGTCTAATACCCAACGCCGAATCATCAATTGAACACAAACCTCACTGCCATGAGGTCTGTCCACCAACACAGAGTTTTCATGCTCGTCTACCAAAAACACATGACAAAAAGCGTAATCCGCCTGCTCAAACTCAATAGCTGTCCGTAATGCCTTGTAAAACTGAGGCATCACGAAAAAACTTGGATGCAAAATGTGAACCAAATCACTGTCTGTATGACTCTGCATAAGATGCTTTACCATTCCAAAAGAATCTGAAATAGAAGCATCTTCCAACAACTGCAAATTGGAACGGTTCTGGAAAGACTCCAACCCCACAAAAGCCTTGCTCGTTCCAACAAAATGTGTCATTCCATCAACAGCCGCAAATTGGGCAGACTTGATGCAACGTACACCTTTGTCGAGATTTAAATCGGACATAAGGGGGGTGAAAACATGAATGGACAATCCCATCTCATCGTCTCCTAATAATGCCGTTCGTAAACACGAACGATTACGACTGAACTGCAATAGCTCGCTGCTCAGACTTCTTCTTCAACTGCCTTTCCTTGATTTGCTCTATTCGCTTGCCCTTGAGATTCCTGTCAAAGTTTTCCTTTCGAGCCTTGTTCTTTTTCTCCATCTTCGCCAAGTTAACCTCGCGTGTGGCCTGCATCTTCTCCTTTATTTGACCGCCACCTGTTTTGACATCTTGATAGATTTGGTCATAACCTTTGCGCTCAATGTTTGGCAAAGGCTTAACACCGCTAACGCCATAATTCTCCCATAAATCTGCTTTCATGTCATCGTGACGCTTAGACGTTTCTTGTTTGCGTGCAGAATCAAGTGTTTGATGTGAAATCACTGAACATAAACTAATCTTGCGTACAATATCATCAGAACCACAAGTGCAATGTAACTGCGGAACTTCTGACATTCCATGAAGAATCTCAGCAACAACACCACATCCTCTACACCTGTATTCGTAAATAGGCATCAGCTAAATCCTATTCTTGCGCAACTCTCTAAGCCGCTTGACCATAATAGAGGGCGTGTCGTAATCCAACAAATCTTCTTTTGGACCGCCAAGAATCCAACGCGCGATAACTATTCTTATCTGCTCGACAGCTAACCGAGACGCAATATCATTACCCAATCGGAGTATCTTCTCCATCCTCTCATCAGTCAAACCTGTCTTGCGTTGAATACCACTCTTCTTGAAAAAATCAACGATAGACTTCCGCATCTCATTCCATAACTTGCGACCCTTGCTTTTGCTCAACCCAGGAGAAATAGCCTCGGCAACTTCATACGCCTCGCCAAATGCCTTTGCCGCCCTACCCTCATCATACACTTTTACCATAGTCTCAAACATCGGCCAAAAAACTTCATTTTTTGCCTTGAGATGACGCTTCATATCAGACATCACAGGTTTGAGAATCTTCTCAAACTCTCTTGCAATCGCCTCTTCTACCGGAGATGGCTGCTTAGAACTCATCTCATCAATAATTTTTTTTGTTTTGCCTTCGTCATCTACAACCTCTATATTCTTCTCTTTCTTGAAACGAAGTATTTGCTTGCGTTTCATGTTCCATGCACGACGCCCAACAATCGTCTTATAGAGAGAAAACAAACTTTTGACATTACTGGCCTTGCCAAATTGACTGCGATTGTCCATCAATATGTCATTCAACGCAGACATCGTATCTTCCATCTCGGAATCGCTCAAACGCCTTATATTGGCCCATACGCCATTGATGGTATTTATCATCGTCTTGGCCCAACCATCATTCGTCCCAGTCTCATCCATTGTACCACCAGCAACTTTGAGCCATTCATTCCACTGCTCGCGATACTGCTTGCCCTTGCGAGAATCTTCACCTACCTTATCTATCTCCGCCTGCAATGGGTCCATCAATTCTTCATTGATAATCCATTTCATCGTCCAATTAGCCGCTTCAAGTGATTGTCTGTCAATATTGGCCACTCTCAGACGACCCGAACATACAAAAGACCGTATAATCCTGAGCAACTTGATCGCCTTCATCAATTCTCTCCTTTTTGAGTGAATCCTAAACTCTACCATAACACAGCATATAAAAAAATTGTGAACCAGAAAGCACATCAATCCCGCTCAAAACACTTGAAAAAACGAGAAGCAGAACCACTATCAGCCTCGTAAACACCCAACATCTTCTTAGGACGCTTGCCGTAAATCTTGTTTTGAACTTTTGTCTTTGCCTTATCAAGACGACCACTTGTCAATTTTCCACTTTGCTTGTCTAACGCCATAACAGGACATTCACCATTATCCGATTGACAAAAAACTATATTCGTAGGCCAACGTCCTACACTTGAAGGAGTGCATTTTACTGTACCATCTCGCTGTCTAAAATAATTTTGTCTGTTCTCTGGCATGTCCATTCCACGATGCCGATAATAATTCGCCCCACTGTCAGGCTCATTTTCGCCATAACTTACTCTACTTTCATCTATGTTCAAGGCACCACATTGCCATTCCAACACGACTTCCGTAAAGCCACTATCAGCAGACTTGCGTACAACAGCTATGTGAAAAGTCTCAATCATTTGTATACCCAAATATCATACGTTCCCAATCCTTCACAACCTTCTTGACATCAAATCGAGCATCTATCTTCTTGCGAGCCGCCCGGACAACACGCAATCTCTCATCTGGCGAATCTAACAAAGTCTGAAGAATCTCAATCCATTCTTCCGATGTAGAAGCCAGAAAACCATCTACGCCATTCTCAATAACTTCCTTGTAGGGAGTCACATTAGAAGCAACACACGGCATGCACATTGCCGCATACTCCATCCATTTCAATGAAGATTTTGCAGTATTGAACAATGAAGACTGTAAAGGAGCTATGCCTATATCAGCCCGTAAATGCTTGCACATGTGAATGTAAGTCGCAATGTCCTCAAAATACGCAAATTCTACCCGACCATCCCACCAAGGACGCATGTCATCCTCTATGAATGATTTTAAGACAGGCGGCAAAAAGCCCAAAATGACACAACGAACATCCTCATTGTTCTCCATTATTATATCAATGGCCTCGGCACATTCAAACCAATCCTCGGCATGAGTCGGACTTCCCTGCCATAGTATACGACGCCACTTGTCTGGACTGGTTACCTTATGAATGTCCGTAGCATCAACTCCCGACAAAACAGGATAACCGTCAGCCAAATCAATAGCATTTGGAATCACTACCGTCTTGTCCGCAAAACCAAAACGCTTTTTGATGACTTCGCTCGGTGTCGTAATGACATCCACAAGCTCCATAATTGCCTTGGCCGCTTCCTGCTGATCTTGCCCAAGTAAATGAGTTGCAGGATTAGACGATGGAATGTTGAAAATGTCATCATCTATGTCGTATATCACACGCTTACCAAGACGCTTAAGCTTCTCAATAACATAATACTCGCCCCATGTGTGCAATCGTTGAACTACTATCGTGTCATACTCAAGCAAGTAATCATATATGACGCCAATCTCTGCACAATCAATATAGTATTTGTCATCATCCATAGATCGGGCAGGCACAACCATTCGCCAATAGCCACAACCTGATGTATCCTTGATGAAAATAACACCCTTCTTGTCTTTGTGCTCTTCATCAGAATAACGAGCTATCTTCTCGGCTGCCTTCCTGTGAAGCAACATACCAGTCGGCAAAGTACAAAGCGTTGTGAGCATGTCTTTGCCTTCTATGTGTTCTTTCCATAATTCATCGGCTACTCTCTGAGCAAGCTGAAAATCCTTTATGTGCAATAACTCATAATCGTCATCCCAATAGACAGCAACAATGTCCGGCTTCTTTTCATAATTTGGAATTACACGAGCCGCTGTCATTATCTTGACAACAGAATATGGCAAAAGACGCTTCTTGATGTCAAGAGGCATCGGAGTAATGTTGCTGTGAAACGGAATTTGTGGCATTCTTCTGTCCTTTCATATTGTCGCTTGCGCGGAACGTATCTCAAAACAAATCCATGTCCCATTTACCCGACATATCTTGTCTTTTACTTTGTTCAATCTGTCAATGACCGTTCTAACACTATCGTCTACTACATAATTGTCTTTGTAATCATGCCAACAAATAACTCCCCGCTTGACAACACTACGAGCTAACTGAGTATCGTTCTGTACAGCACGCTCTGTATGTAATCCGTCAATAAAGATGAAATCCGCCCCGGCTATGTCTTTAGGAGTAACATCAAATGTCCCATTCTTTCGCACCATCAACTCAAACCGCTTATCATCTACCGCAGAACCGGGCACCCATTTCTCTTTAGGATTAGGATTCGACGCCGTGTTGTTATGGGGAACATCCACACCAACATAACACTCAACCCAAGAACACCGCTTGAGAATTAAATTGGCTGTATGGCCAACATGTACGCCAAACTCAACTACAAACTTTGGCCTGAATGACTTCAACAAAGCAAGCAAAACACGCCTATCATCAGGCGAACAAACATATTTTCCACTAACACCATTATTGGATACTGGACCAAATATCTTGAAAAACAATGGCTTTGCTATGACGGCCATTACTCAGATACTCCGAAACATTTGAAAAAGCGAGATGCACCGCCAGAATCCAAATACTCAGGAGAGTTCTTACCTTTCGAGAAACAAGTCACGCCCAATTCGTCCTGAGTTCGATGCTTGTCTTTTCGATTTCCAGTTTGACTTGTAAATGGATTCTGCTTATTCAATGCACGAACCGAACACTCCAAAGAACAATCCCAATTGACAATCGTTTCTTTGCCATTCTCATCAGCGTAACCCTCCCACGGCTCATTGTCAACTACTGAAGATGTTTGTGTGAACCCAATAGCATCCTGATGAGATTGTTGATACTCTTTACTACATATCCCGCCAGGACCTTTAGGATAGCCCCTATGACCCTTTACTTGCTTAGTGCCATCTTGTGTGCATTCCTGTGAATGACAAAAAACAATGTTTGCGGGAAAACGACCACGATTGTACCCCAATACTACATTGGGTAAGTTCTCTCCATGTGAATAACGACGAACATACTTTCTGCCACCATTAGCTGGACCAACCAAATGCACAACTTCATTGCCCACCCGGCAACTTCCAATGTTTAAGGAGCCAATTCCACACTCCAAAACATTCTCCGTAATGCTCTGACTCATTGGCTTGCGAATCAATGCTATCTGAAATGTTTCAATCATTGGTAAAACCCTTGAAAAAACAAGATGCGCCAAAAGAACCATTCAATGCGCCACTTTGACTATCAAGAATCCTAACAGAACAACTCAAATCACAATCCTCAGAACAACCAAAAGAATGACAAAACATTATATTGGCTGGCCATCTTCCAGATAGATTTGATTCCACATTCTTAGCCATCACATGACCGTCAGAAGGTCGCTTAGTACCATACCCGCCGCCCGTCAAATCCGTTTGAGTGCCCCATTTCCAAGCAGGACCAGCCACCCGACACTTGTCTATGTTCAATGGCCCAGAACCATGTTGGATAAGTGACAACATAACACTCTTGCAATCAAGAGGCTTTCTAATAAGCACAAGATGAAAGACTTCAATCATTTCTTGAAGCCTTCTTCTCCATGCTTATGAGCATAAGCAGTTCGAGCATTGGCTATAAGCGTGGCGCTCGACAAAAAATCAATACCAATGTAATCATGCCCCTCAAGTGCCGCAGCAACAAGCGTAGACCCACTGCCACAGAAAGGGTCCAATAACAAACCTCGATGTGGAGGCATTACCATCTTTACAAGATAACGACATAATTCCAATGGCTTAATAGTCGGCCAGATATTGCCCTGACGAATGGGATGCGGCTTGAAACCACTCTCGTCCTTCCGTGACTCATTCTCCGCCTGAAGAACCTTAAAATCTTCTTCCGAAAGAGGAATACCATCAAGCCAAAATAAATGATCACAACCCTTGTTACGTTCCTTCCGGGAAGCCTTTGCCTGATACCTAAAAGGAGCCCCATCATCAGTCTCAGGTGCCTTGACGCCATCTCCCTTTGAAAAAACTATTATGGGCTCGTGAGCAGGCTTCAAAGCAGTTCCATAACCCTCCCACTTCTTGGACAATTCCGCAGAAGACTGTGCCAAATCAACTGTCCTACCATCTCTACATTCAAAACGCTTCTCAATATGCTTGTCATATCGTCCATCAAGCTTCAAAACCTTCTTGAGTTTTTTCCACTCTTCCGGTGTGGGTAGATTCCTACCAGAAACATCACAATCTTCTAAAAAAGAACATCGAATTGCACCACCAAACACTGCCTTATCTACTTCACTTTGCGATAACTTCAACGCCTCACGACACGACTTCACATAGCCAGCAACTTCACAATCTTTTTTGCGAATCGTATTTGCAGCCTTGTCAATAGCCTTGCTGATATTCAAGCTTTTTGGAAATCCTGAGTTACCAGTGATAAAGACTTTGCCGTTTCTACGAGCCATGAACGCGCCGGTTTCTACTCGAACACACCAAACTATTCCATCATATTCAACCTTATCATACTCTAAATGACGACCTTGAAACTGAGTCATTGGATTATCATGCAGAACCACACTCTGCTTTCGCTTATTGATGCAACCTTGCATTCCCACCATGTGCAAAAGTGTTTGAAACCACTCAAGGTCTGCCAAGTCTTTCTGGTAAAATGACCGTGATTTTCCTTCACCTTTGATAACTGAGTCCAGAAAAGCTAGTTTTTCCTCTTCGGTCATTCGCCACAACAAATCCCAACTTGGATGACAATCTGGTAAGTCATTTCTTATTTTCTGAACCATATCTCCCGTAAAAAACCAGGAATTCTCTACATAATTACGTCCTTTGTATGTTCGGCGACTTTCGTGCTTGATCCTATGAGGAACAATTCGGCAAAGAAGCCTATCTATCTCATCAACATATTTCTGATTTACAAAAGATTGATATATTCTTACACCAATACTCGGCTTGTTGTCAAATCTTCCATCCGTCCAAATCCAACCAAGCAACCTTGCGTAATCTTCTCCGCCAATACCTTCTCCATCATGCCAACCTGCAAGCGGAACAAAAACCGAATTGCAACGACTTATCTCGCCGGCGGACTGAACTGCCCAATCCTTCTCAAACCAACTCTTTCGCTCGCCACCAATCATCTGTCTGATTCGACTCTTCTTGTAAACGCGATGATTAGGAGTAAGAAGCTGATCTGTATTGTCGTTTTTGAAAGCTACCATAGCACCCTGATATGGTGCAACTGTTTTTTGCAAAACAGGAGACAAACACAAAATCTCTGTCTCAGAATCCCAAGACATCACTTTCTCGCCAACTTTAACCTCAACTCCTTTTTTCCAACCATTTTCGGTCAAAATCTCTGTGTCTTCGCTTAAACAACCGTAAGTCCAAGACATATAAGAACTTTGGTCGCAATAAACATCAATTTTGTCACGAACCTCAGCGCCTGCAAGGCGCATTGCTGTCACCATAAGATCATAATTGCGAGTACCACTGAAAGAAAAAATGTGACCGCCTGGCTTGAGAACACGCATTATCTGTTCCCATATCTTCGGGCCAGGAACAAAACTGTCCCATTTACGACCCATAAAACCAGTTCCACGATGTTTATAATCATCGCCATTAAGCCAGTGAGACAAAACCTCTCGCATGTCCGGGGATTTAGATAAACCATACGGCGGATCAGTTACCACCGCATCAAATGTGTTCTCGGCAAAAAAACGCAAAACATCTAAACTATCACCTTGCAATATCGTATTGGGAACAACTGGAAAACGTGTAGTGACAGGAACCCTATTCATTTATCTCTCCATCAATAATGTCAGGATTGTGCCCTGAAGCTATTAGCTCAATCTCAAAATGGGCTATCCTATCCTGAATTGTCCTCAAAGGACTTTCATCATCTACAAGCAAAGGATGCTCTGGATCAAACTCCGAAATAGCCACCTCCGCAACATACGCTAACAACGACGCCTCTTGCTCTATCAACAACAGTTCTTCTATCATAGCCTTGGCCAAACGCAACTTCAACATCAAAATGACTCCTGAAATGATTTGAAGAACCGAGAAGCTCCGCCCTTATCACCATAATATGATTTCCCATCATCTCCCTTTTGTCCAAAATTGCCATATACACCACGACTTCTGCCATCTTGTCCAATCTTGACGGGAGCAAAAGCACCACAAGAATCCCCACTCTGACAATCCATTGCCTTTACAGGACAACTTGATTGACAATCCCAATTCTCTACCTCTTCTTTACCATATTGCCTAAGCTGTCCTTTCGGCTTATGAGTAAACATAGAAGCATTCGGACGCTTATACCCTTCATCGACCCCATTAAGCAATTCATCTTGTTGATTCAATCTCAAGACACCGCTTCCTACAACTTTCACTCCATCATTGCTACACCTATCCGAATGCTGCAATATAATATTCGTAGGAAAACGACCCTTTAATTCTAGCCTATCAAATCCAACTCTATCAAATTCCCTTCCAGAATCAGGCTCAACACCTATCGCCGCAATCTCTTTCGATGTGCATTTGCCCTGCGGCGTAGCTGATAAACTATCATTATCCCCCTGACAACCCACGCGGCATCCGTCTATGTTCAACCCTGCTATTCCATATTGAGGAACATTACTTGCCATGTCTGTAAGAACAGACTTCCGAACAACAACTATGTGAAAAATCATCATTTGTTGTGCTTGTGTATGAATAATCTTCTGTTTCTTTCATGAGCAGCCTTCAATTCGCCTTCAGACATCGTAGCTTTGAAAGTAGTTCTACATGCATGATACACATACGACCCTAAAGCTACCGCAACACCAAAATGAGCTTTCTTGGCACGCAAACAAAGATCATGGTCATCCCATAAACCTATTCCAAAGTCTTCATCAAGCAAGCCTATTTTGCCAAATAACGTACTTCTCATGGCCGCACAAAAAAAAGTCACAACATCAACCTTTTTGAACTGATCACCATTTGCAACACTCAATATCTTCTGCTTACTGGCAATAGTACCATCTGGCGATTTTTGAGGACATGCCCTGTCCCATTCTTGAAATGAAGAACCTTTACCATCTGTTACTGGACCTACAATGCCAACACTCTCATCACGCTCCATAACCGAAATCATACCTTCAAGCCATCCTTCTGATACTTCCGTATCATTGTTTTGAATGACAATATATTTGGAATCTGTATTCATCGTATCCAATAGTATCCGCAAAGCAGCATTCACACCACCAACAAAACCAGTATTCTTGTCTAACCAAATGGGCATTCTAACAGGATGCTTTCTAAAGCTATCATTCGCCTTTTTTTGAGATTCGGGCGACGAAGCATTATCAAGCCATACTAAACGATAATCACTTGTGTGTTCAAGTATTGAATCAAAACATCGACAAGTGTAGTCCTCTTGACCGTAAGTAGGTATGATAATCTCAGTGAAAGGCTTCGAAATAGTCTTCATTGCTTGCCCGCTATAATCCTTGTTTCTACTACTTTACCAATCAAAGAATCTCTTGGCAGCATCGTTTCGAGTTCCGGCTTGTCCATGAACCTCACAAAGAGCTACTCCAAGCTCAGGTAAATCACGCAATCTGTTATGCAAAAAAGAGGGCACAACATGATACCTACGACGCCGCTCGGCTATATTAGAACACAACTTGATGTCGTCCTCAGTTGTGTCAGCAATGAAACTAACCTTGTTCAGTAATGCCGTCCTAAAGAACATGAATCGTCCTTTGACAACATCAACGCGCAAATCTCCTTTGCCATCCGTAGCTACATGAGCCGAACGCTTGTACGTTTTATCTGGCATCAATATCACACCATGAGAACCCGCAATCCTTCCATGAGCATCAGCATTCTTGCGATAATATGCAATCATATCCTCTAATACTCTATTGTCCGCAAACATCACATCATCATCCAATGAACAAACAAACTCAGTATCCGCCATCGAAGCCATAAACCAACGTGGAAAACACCTCTTGTTTCTACTCGAATCTATCTGCCATGTTACTTCAGGATGATGAAACTTCTCATCATCATTGTTCCATAGATAGATTTTGGGTTTTACGGTCTGACTCGCAATCGAAGGTATAATCTTGTCATGCAGTTGCTTCGAACGCTTCCAGTTCAACAAGACAACAGTAACCTTTGCCATACTAACCTCCGATGGCCATTATAACAAAATATCCGTTCCGTCGATATGACCAAAAATCCTTTCGGAAAGTTCTACTAACTCTTTATCCCGAAATAACCTTCTATATCGCTTGTCTTCTGCATAATGCCGCCAACGATCAAGCACATGTAAATTGCGAGCATCATCAGTTGATTCCATAAATGAACTGCCACCGCCTGAAGGAGCTATCGTCTTTAACCCCTTATCCGAAAACGTCAAATCAAGCCTTTCCGATAAGTCCCGCCTGTAAGACTCATCTATAAACCACTTGTTGTAACTTATAGCTATCTTTCCATGTAAATAACTCGTCAATCCTAAAAACTCCCTAGCATACGCCTTCCATACATCAATAATCCTTGGTGTGACATTCATCCCGCTCAAATGTTCTTCCCATGCTGAGCATAACGACGTAATCTGCTTGCAAATAAATTGAACGGGTCACGCAAAATCAATAACTGCCTGAATCGACCGCACTTCCCTATGACTTGCCTGTTTCGAGTAAACATGACGTCTGTCAAAGTCGTTATGTCAAAATCCTCATAACTGTGTACCAAATACGATTTCTTCTTTGACCAAACATCGTCAGAAGGACATCCAACAAAACAATCCATAAAATAAATGGGGTCATGCCGCCAACGAACTTTGGGACTCAAAAAGTCCTTTACATTGTTGACAAAATGAACCCTCTTTGAACACTGATTAGCTATCCACGTAATGATTGCGTGATTGCCACTCCGCATCAATCCGAAAACTCTTAACTCATAATCCGCTTTGACTTCACCCATCGTTGAATCGCTTTCTTGCAAACTTCAATCACCTGATCTGGTTTTATGTCATTCATGCACTTGAAACCAACATTCTTAGGACAACTGCCCTGAAAAATGCGACCCGAAAGCTTGTAACGATGATAACAGCCAATACAATCACTCGCTTGTATGGGCAGAACAGGAGGCATCGCTCGGTATTTGCTCAAAACTGGACCATATATGGCAACAGTTGGCGTAAACGTAGCTGCCGCCATGTGAGTAACACCAGTGTCCGTCGATAATAACAAATCACAAAACTCCAACGCTATCGCTAACTCGCGAACTGTTGTACCTGATAAGTCATTGCAAAAAGACGGGCAAACACTTCCTTGCTTGCCTAAAAAGAACACTATAGCATTATACTCTTTCACAAGCCATTCTATTACAACTTTCCATCTTTCAACGTCCCATTGACGTGATTTCCATCTAGCATACGGGGCCAAACCAACTACTAATCGCTCGCCAGCTAAAAGACCCTCAAATTGCTTGAAATAATCTACATGCTCTTGAAGCCATTTGCGCCGCTCATGCCCTGAAAGAAATAAACGCGGCCTCTTATCAAGCAATGTTACACCAAGCTGTTTTGCCGAAGCATCTTGCAACATCATATTTCTGAGTTCCATAGCCAATGGAACTTTGACCAACTTGACCTCATCAAAGACTGTCTTTGTGCCATTGATAACAATCTCATCAACGAAAGGACTGTTATGGTAAATTTCAGGAAATGTGGTCTTGACAGCTATATAGTCATTCCTGTGCTCGCGACTAAACTGAATGACCGCCGGAACAAAACATAACTGATCTCCAAGCGCTGCATCATATTCAAGAAGAAACTTACTCATGAATCCTCACCTGATAAATCGTCAAGCAAACCGCCCTCAACCACGAACCTTACAAATAGGTTATATCTTTTGACATCATCTATGTCCGAAGTATAGTCATCTACATCGTAAAATATCGCACTTTCAGGAGGAACAAAATCTTCTCTACAAACTTTCGGACATCCACAAAATATCTGATAAAGAGTAATTAGCTTAGCGTAACATAATTTCTCGGCCCGCCTAATAGCTTCAAACAAACACGACCGAACATAGTCATAATTCGATTCGTCAAAGACAACACCATAAAACTCATTCCACATCCGCCGCCACGCATTCGCACTGCTCGAACCAAATACCCTCAACGGTTCATCACAAGAAAGAACACAATCCATCAAAGCTTTGGACAACACAACGTCGCCCAATAAAACTGCCACGCGACCGCCATTCCAAAGCTTATTGGTAGAATAAAACGTCTCTAATGTCCAACGCCGACGAAGAGGAACCACTACAAAATCTGGGAATTCCCTCTTGATTGCTTTATTCTGTGTCATGATTACTGGCTCATGACCTCTTGACGTGATTTGACGCACAAGTCGTTCAAGCAATAATTCGCTGCCTATAGGAGCTAAATGTTTAGGATAAGGCAAACTCCATCGTGTAGAATCCCCAGCAGCAAGTAGAAATACTCTCATTGTAAAATCCTAACTACACTATCTGTAAACCCACGATTCATGTTCATAAATCCTGAAACCTTGCCATAATCATAATCAAAATGCTTCGCAACTTCTATCCTATCCCGAACTACTTTATCATCCCTCAATTCAACAAGACGCATCTTGAGCGGTACAATGCCAAGCAAAGCATTCAAATCGTCAAACCGAGTAGAAAACGATACCGGAATCACCCGACAATGATTCAAAAATCCCCAATATACTCCATGATACGAACAACTAAGCACAACCCGAGCACGCTGAATTGCAGATAAATAGTCAATACGACCATTCAAGTCTGGAAAATTGTCAACAGTAATATGAGGCAATGATAATTTGCTGTCGAAATCTTTATGCTTCACGAAAAGCATATCAATGTCTTTCGGAAACTCTTGAATCACCTCAGATAACATCAAAGTAGGACACGGAACCAGTTGAGTCTTTTTGGGAGCAAACTGAGAACATGCTAAATGAGTCAATGGACCACGAACGCCAATCAAGTTAGCAGTACTAAGAATAGACTTGAGAGTAGTCTTGCTGAAAACCTGAGCATCATAATGCTCGTTTATGCCAATGCCCCACAAAACTGTCTTGTGTGGGAACTTCTTGTACATTCTAAGATAAACATTCCAGAATCTGTCAAACGAAGGACAATGACCTAAAAGACCTCCACCGCCTATAATCACACAATCATCTATTGCTAATCTCAAAACACCAGGATTCTTGATTACCTCTCTTATCACATAAGACTTTGATTCGTTCTCTACACTTCTCTGCTTGAGGGCGAAATGTATTGCCTTAGCAGATAACGCATCACCTATGTTGTCACGCCCCGCATTGATGTGTATTATCTTCATCGTCCTACAGTCATCCCAAACTTGCCCCGAGTGCCCCGCCATTCATGTTTTACATATTCCTTTACCGGGAAATCAATCAAAACTTTCTTGGATAACCCCTTATCATGAATGTCAGACATCGCGCCAATACATGGAGCACCATGTGGTTTGAATGGCCGAAATCTCAAATAATTCCACCTACTGAGCAAACACACGGAAGGATGAACGTAGGGTATACCGCCTTTTTTAACATCCATTCCAGCCCTGTCTACCTCTAACAATGAACCAATACTATGTGTGTTTCCTTTCATCTTCCCCAGCATCTTTTCAATAATATTGCCTTTGAATGTCCAAGTATCAGAATCAATGAGATATACAAAGTCTGTCTGAGATTTCATTATGCCTATATGCATCCCGCGTCCATGGCCTATATTGTACGGATACATTACGTGCATAAGATGAGGGTCACTCTTGGCTACGCCAACAATGTGATTTGTACACTTGTCATCCTTGCCAGAACCATCCACAATGATAAGCTTCAATGTGGGATAGTGAGTCCGTATTGTAACGTAAGCCTTCTTGAAAAGCTCAAGTGTCTTATAGACAACCATTACGCCCGTTACATTTGGACACTGTTTGTCGTTGTGATTGTTCCAAAAATTATGCTTGCTTCTAACTATATCATACGCTAATGACAAAGGAATCGAACCACCTTTTGTAATTCCACCATGCCGATACTCCGTAACAAAAAGTGACTTATTGCCAACCCATGCGCCTTCCAACCCGAAACGTAACATCGTCAACCATAAATCCCAATCCTGAAGCCTACGTAACGACTCGTCAAAACCCGGAAAATGACTGCGACGTATCATCGACATCGTGCTGATGTAATTCCTCTGAAGTAAAGTCGATGCATCAAAATCGTGAAACCGCTGTACAGATTCGCCTAACTTGTAATTGCAATAAGAATAACTCGACTTCGGATTGCTTCGCAAAGTGCTAAGATAAGTCTCTAATGCGTCCGGCACCAATACGCAATCGCTGTCCAAAAATAAAAGAAAATCACCCGAAGTGTGAAAAAATCCCTTGTTGCGAGCCGAATTGGCGCCTAAATTGCGACTGCTTTGTACCAACATAATAGGAAAACGATACTTCTTCTTTGCATTCTTTACTACTTGCTCTAATTCTGAAAAATCATCAGAACCGTCATCTACTACAACTACTTCAATGCAATTGTAGGTTTGCTTTGCAAGACTTTCCAAACAAGCAGGCAAAAGCTTTGCAGAATTGTAACACGGAATCACAACACTAACTAACCCATCTATTCCGCATAAACCACGACGGTCAAACCGCTCAATACGCTTCTTTTCTTCAACCTTCTGCTCAAAATAATGAAGAATAAATGCCAATTCTCCATTTACCTCGCGCTTTCCAACATAAAAACTGCTCTCAGGATGACGCTTCGCGCCCCACTTTGCCGTTACAGAACACCCACCCCTGCCATTAGAAGATGAAATACGCATCTCATATCGTCTGCCAGGCTGAAGTTTGATGTGGCCCAACTTGAAATCATGATACGCATTATCCCTGAATTTGAGTCCGTGCTCGCCTTTCTTGCAAATCACTGCACCAGTGCTGTCTATGATGTCAATACGCACAGTGCATGAGTTATAGCGCTGATAGGTGGCAAAGCAAAAACTTATACCATCAAGAACATTGCCCTTAGCTACGAACTGCTGACGCAAAATGATTCCAGCAGTGATTTCCCCAGTCAAAGATCGCTCATCCCCAAACACATCTAATATCATATTTGCCTCCCTTGGCGAGAGTAGTTATCCCATTATAGCAGCTATACTCTAAAGTTTTTACAAATCATTCTGGCGGATATGTTGCCTTACCAATCTTTTTACCACCCCGCTGGCAACTCCGCTATCAAAATGCTCTTTGGCAACTTCCAATTGGTCTATACGCTTTGCCAAAACAAAATCTACAATGGATGGCCAATTGCCTTCAAACCGTATACCCTTGTCATCAATATAAAAATCACACAACGGCTTACCCTCTTCTGGCAATACTATGTCATCAAACGGAATGTTATGAGCAGCCAAATGGTCAATCAAAGAATTATACTGCCCCGTAAGCAACCCATGGTCACGCATGTTGCCATTGATACGGCAAGTGTAAATGCGTATCTTGTATCCCGCCTGCTTTAAAGTAGTAAGAGCCTCACGAACACCCAACAGAGGAGGCCCAAAATCAGGAAAACCATCAATGCAAATTGTTCCGTCAAAATCTACGCATACGGTCGGAACATATTCTTTCTCCACTCTCTTGTCCTCTCGTCTTGTCAAAATTCATGACGAATTCTGTTCTTGCCACTTAGGATTGCCCATTACGTCTTTTGCAATGTCCAACAACTCACAAGAAAGCATATCCGAAACTATCTTCTGCCACGTGTGAA
>Ga0307928_10000179_pt1 | contig 42882 bp, 48 predicted proteins | sample AceLakmetagen232_FD_201815 | JGI IMG/M metagenome (GOLD analysis project Ga0307928, IMG submission 201815) | Saline water microbial communities from Ace Lake, Antarctica - #232 | ecosystem: Environmental > Aquatic > Non-marine Saline and Alkaline > Saline | place: Antarctica: Ace Lake...
CCAAGATTTAAAACAGCAACATGGGATTCAATAAAAACACTTGAGGAAAAAGATGAATTATGCCTTGTAGCTTGCTCAGGTGGTCTTGATTCAACTTTAACACTTGCAACATTAAAAGCTGCTGGATATAAAGATGTTGTAGCTGTCCATTTTAAATATGGTCACAGAGGTCAAGAAGCAGAAGAAATAGCAATAAAGAAGTCTTGTAAATACATGAATGTTCCTTTGAAAATATTTGATTTAGAAAATGTGTATAAGGAATGTGAATCAAAAGAAACATCAATGCTTATGGATGATAGTCTTCCAATAAGAACAGGAACACCAATAGCTTTAAAAACAACTGAAGCATGGGTACCTGGAAGAAATATGATGTTTGTTACTGTCATGGCTACTTTAGCTGAAAGTTTAGTTATGAAATACGATTACGGAACAGTAAATGTTTTGGGTGGATTTCTTAATCTTACTGAGTCAGGAACTTATCCTGATAATTCTGAGGATTTCTTAAGATCATTTTTAAGCTTTGTCAAATATGGAACATTGTGTGGGGATAGGTTTAAACCTTTATATTGTTTAAGTAATTTGATGAAAAGTGAACAGTGGTTATTAGTACAAGCTCTGGGATTTGAAGATGTCATATCAAATACAATTTCATGTGATAGACCTATTGTTAGACATGGTATCCCATATAATTGTGCGAAGGATGGAATACCAGCATGTGGATCAGGACTCCTGAGTTATTGGGGAGCAAAGATGGCAGGGATGAAAGGTGATCCTAGAATGTTTTATGAAATTGAAGGTGATTATATCCCACATATTCCTAAACATCTTATAGAAGGGGCAAAAAGAAATATTGATATTAATCAAATATTAGATAGAATTTTATTACCTGCTGATAAAATTAAAATTCTTAAAGGAAAGGTTTTAGATAAATGAGAAATTTCATACTCTTGAAGTTAGCAGAGTTGAAGTGTGATCATTATCCTACTGTTTTAGTCTTATCTACAATTGAACATTATCTTAACCAACCAAATAAAAAAGGGTCATATGAATTTCTTGATAGCTTTTTAGGTCAGGAAGAGTGGTATGAAGAAAATCCAACAAGTAAAAGATTGGATCGTAATTTCATTAAGAGATTGGGTAAAAGTATACACTTACCAGATATGACAATTAAATTTGGAGAATTCAAAGTTGTTAGAGTAGGCTATAACAGAAAATACAACAATGTACGATTAGATTTCATATGGAAAGATGATGCTGTATATAGCAATCATATTTCATTGGAGTCTGATAAACTAAAGCAAATAAGATTTCATCATAAAGGAAATGTTATTTTCTTAAGGAGTTAAAATGAAACAATACGACTATTTTTGGATGGCAGATGTAAAAGGATTGCACCTACTTTCGGATGATATCCCCTCGGGACAGGAGTTTCATGCGATTAAGTTAATGAATAATGCAAATCCTCAAAGACGACCTACATATGGTACGGTCACATTATATCCGGATGTAGCTAGATACATACAAAAAATTATACGAATCGGCGGTGATGAAATACTTAAAACATTCCAAAGTGGAATGAAAGATGCTTGGAAACTTATTGGTGGTACTAAGGAGGATAAGATTCCTATAATCATTACAATGTTAGATACTGGCCCACAAGAAAGAAAAGTGGCCGAAATGATAATGGAAGGGTTTGATTTCAGACTTGCTAAGGGGATATCAAACGGACAGTTGATTATTGAGAATTATGCGGATAATTTTGACAATCCCATGGTTCAACAAACCTAACAAACATTTCATAGGAAGCGAGATTAGATTTTATGTTGGATATTACCAATCTTGGCGCCCTTGAAGAAAATGGATTATCAGTAACTGATTTCGGGAGGACTTGGTATTATCAGAGAATTATTGATCCTGATAATAAACCAACTAATCAATGGAATCTTTTTCTTAAAGGGGAACACTCATCAGAATTCCGTGTTATCAAAGGAATTCTTTCAAATGATTATTCAATACTGAAAACTGAGGATTGTGTCAATGGGATTCAAAGAGCACTTGGTGGAAAGAAAATAGGTAAACCAAGAGTTTTTATAAATCTCGCAGACATATCTGCATCTTTTCTGTTACAGGATTTTCAGATGGAAATTGCTGAAGTAGGAGCTACAAACAAAATATTGTTTGGACTTCTTACTGATATCAACATTGATGAGATAGACGAGAAAACAGCATTGAGTTTCAATGTTATAAATTCAATGGCTGGTTCTCGTAGAATGACTTTGAGTTATGGTTTCTTTACCAATTTAATTCCTTTGAAAAATGGTGAACGGAATCGTAATATCAACCCGTTGGCAATTAACAATACAATTCTGTTAAATGAATTTAGTTCATCTCTCATCCACGATAAGAAACTTGCTATATCTTATCAGGAAGTATCAGATGTTAAGAAAAGTATTGCCGACAAGATAGCTCATTATAAATCGATACCTGTTCCTAAGGGATTTATCGTTAAAATGGGAAAAGACAATCCAACATTTCCAAGGAAAGCCATGAAAAGAATTATTTCATGTTGGGAAGAATTGGATGAAGAATTTCAGAACTTTTATTATCTTAGTTATATTTTGAGTTATACATTTGGGGAGTCTAGAAATATTGCTTATGAAGCAACATCCAGAAAGTATATTTCTAATACTGTCTCAAAGATTATAAAGACAGTACAAAAAACTCATGATATTTTAACAAAAGCTGTTGATAGTAAAATACCTGAAGAAGTTGTAGTAGAAGAACAAGTAGCCAAATAGTATCTAGACCCGAGGGGATAAACATATTTCCCCTTGGGTCTTTTAGTTAAAATTTAGATAAGGAGGCAGATATTGATCCAAGAAAGTAATGTGATTATATCAATATCAAGAAATAATTTTACTATAATGGATAATAAATCAACTAGTCTTATATGTCCAACTCCTATTAATAAAAAATCATTAATACATTTTAATTATGTTATAAATAAAATGTGTTTTGAAACAAAAAATATAAAGATTCATACTAAATTTAACAAATTAGAAATAGTAGGGATGACAATACCCATATCATGTGATAATTATAATTTGTTAAATTATTTAAATACATTACTCAAATTTATATTATTTGATATGAAAAATAAAATTGATGTCAATAATTATAATAATTTTTATATAAACAAATTTAATACTATTTCAAGGTGTTTTAAACTATTTAGATATATTACTATTGAGTTTAAAACAATTGGAAACCAATACGAAAAATACATATCATTTACAAATGATATTATAAATAAATGGGAAAACGAAAATTATAATCATATGCCAAATGTAACGAGCAGTGAAGTATTAATTCCTTTATGTGCAATGATTATGATTTATAATAAAAATAATTATAAAATTAGATTAAGAAATATATTTAAAAAAGTTGTTGATACTAATACACTTTCAGAATTTATAGAACATAATTTAGTTGATTTGGATATTACTAATGAAAAATTCGGTGGTGATTTTAAAACTGAATTTATTTGTAGTTGTTTAAAATCAGAGGAGGATTGATATGGCAGAATTGTTTGATTTACAGTTTGACACAATTGATGAATTAGCTGGAATTTTACAAGAGTGGACAGAAGCATTTGGTTTGGGATTTCCTCAAGTACCAGATGAAGTTTATGATCATTATAGGAATATGTTAAAGGTTGAATGTCCTGATCATGATTTTCTTACTAATGTAGGATCAATATCTAAAAGGAATAAAGAAATACTTCCTGTTACAATGGGTAGTCTTAGGAATAAGACAGCTGTAGATATTGAGGCATGGTTAGCAAAATATTCTAATTCAGGAGGATATATTTTGTCATATAAACTTGATGGAGTTGGTATAATGGCTCGATATCAAGATTTAGATTGTGAAGTTGCCTGGTTGAGAGGTGATGGGAGTGTGGGTGAGAATATTACAGAAAAAGCAAAAGTATTTCTTGCTCAAAAACTTACTGAGCATACACTACCAACAAACTTGAGGGAGCTTCCTAAGGAAAAACTATTTACAGGTGAAATGCTTCTTGATTGTGATCCTGCTGAGTTAGGATATAAAAATAGAAGGAATGCTGTGTCTGGTATTATACATCGAGAAGATGGAAAAAATCTTGAGCATATTATGGTACTTATGCACGGATGGAGAGATGCACCAAAGGCAGGAAATGAATTGTGGAGAATGGGAATTATGAACCATTTAATTCCTACTGTTCCTTTTAGATATATATCTGATAGATTGATTGTAGTTCCTACAGCAGAAGAAATGATTGCTGAAGAAACTTCATATGATAAAGATGGTATTGTTATAGGTATTAATAACAGTATTGTTGAAAATGTTAAATTTCCGGAAGCAAAAATTGCTTTTAAATTTAATAAGCAAATTGCTGAAACATATATCACATGGATCGAGTGGAATGTATCACGAACAGCAAAAATAATTCCTCTTGTGTATATTGATCCTGTAGATTTGGGTGGAGTAACAATAGGTAAATGTACTGCATTTAATGCAAAATTTGTAAAAGATAAAGGTTTAGGTTTGGCTGCTACAATAAAGGTATGTCGTTCGGGTGATGTTATTCCCTATATCGAAGAAGTAATTAATGCAAGCGATATTGTGGATATCCCTACGAAATGCCCAACTTGTGATAGTCCTGTTAAATGGGATGCTACAGAAGTCCATATTGAATGTACTAACTCTAAATGCCCACCTGTTATACAAAAGAAAATTGCTCATTTCTTTCTGCAACTGGGATTAGAATTTTTCAGTGAGAAAATGATATCTTCTTTAAAATGTAATAACATTACTGATGTATATAAATTAAAAGAAGATGACATATTGAAATTAGAGGGATGGGGCAAAAATTCAACTAAGGATTTTATAAAAAGAATTCAGGATACAAAAGAAACAACTCCTGATAAATTGTTAGCATCATTAGGTATACATGGGTTTGGAGGGACCTTGTCTAAATTGATGTTAGATAATTTTACATTTAATCAATTGATTAATTTAGCAGATGATCCTTTAGGTGTAGAAAAACTTGTGAAAATAAAAGGAGTAGGTGCTAAACGAGCAGTAACATTACTTGTTGGTTTAAGAGAGAGTAAGGATTTACTGCAGGAATTATCTGAATTAGGATTGAATACTAAAGTTCAAGAAGGTGGAACTTTAAGTGGTCTTAAATTTGAATTTACAGGATCCTTATCAAGACCCCGAAAAGAAATTATAAATTGGCTTGAGCAAAATGGGGGTAGACATACTTCAATTGGATCAGCTGATCATCTGGTAGCAAATGAGCCATCGGATAAAGGTAAATATAAAAAGGCTATTGATTTAGGAAAGTCAATAATAACAGAAGAGCAATTAGTAAAATTGCATTTCGACAATAAGAAAAAATAATACTTAAAAAAGGATATTATAAAATGGATATTACTCCAAAAACCAAAAGACATCGTGGTTATTTTTATATGGTTTCAACGCCTGATACTTATATGTTAGCATCACATAAATTGAAAAGCGTTTTTAGAAATATGTGGAGATTTTCTAGAGAAACTGATTTTCCACAATATAATACTAAATTCTGCAAAGATGAATTTCAAAAGAAAACAGGCTTCAGAATCCAAAATAATATATTAGTAAAAGTATCTGTCAAAGATGTTAAATATCAAATATTAAACTTATGCCAGATACAAGGTACTCAAGTTGATAATGAAAAATTTATCGACAAATCAACAGACATGATACGATCTAAACGTCGTATATTATATGTACATCGTTGTATGTATAATCCTTTGTCTCATAGAGAAGTGGATTATGTAGTGACTAATAAACGAGCAAATCAATTTCTTGACAGAAGAGGAAATTGTATGGTCGGTTGGAATGCACCTGATATTGATACTGATTATATACGACCTGCTATATGGGAGAATATATTTGGATTAACAATTCCTGAAGGAAGTCAAATAGCAATTGATATGACAAGTTTAAAAATGCAAGAAGTAGTTTAAACCCTTATAGAAAGGGTAATTCCAATGAAACAAGAATCTCAAAATGGGAATAAAATTGATAAGTGGATTAAAATTTTAATTTCAATTGTTCTGTTGGCTTTAGTTGGAGGAGTATTTATTGTTAATTGGGTAAGTATACTATTGGAAAAAATATTTAATTAATAAATAAAGGAGTTTTATGGGTACAAAAGGTTCTTTTTGGGTTGGTAACCCAGAAAATCCCGCTAGAAGTAATTGGTTAGGAATGAAAAAAATTAGTGGTTATCCACGGACACATTCTTCAAGATCTAACTCACTTAATTTTGGCGGTGTAACGACCAAGAATCAATTTAAAAGAAGAGTAAAAGAGATACAAAGAGGAACTACAAACTTTGTGTCACCTACATCAGCACTATATAAAGTGGAACAGTTACATTTCTGTGATCACTTACCTAATGAAGTTAATTATACTTATGCGTGGTTTGGTGGAAAAGTTCAAATCCAAAAATTCAACCAAGGTTGGAAAGAATGGGGAGACAGAACTCCTTGGACAGGACCTTCAAGAGGACCGATAAGAATTATAGAACGTCGTCCAGTTCGAGAAATTAGAGCTAGAGAACTTCTTAATGAAGATCCCCCAGAAGATCGTGGATACCGTGGTGACCCGCATGATGATCCCTTTTAAGAAAGGTGCATAAATGTCAGGAACAATAGCAACATTTTGGATAGGATGCCCAGATGATCCAGGAAGAAGTAATTGGTTGGGTAATAAGCAATTTGATGGTTACCCAACCACTCATGATAATTCTGGATATGGAATTTATCTGGATGGAATCAAGACCAAAAATGAATTCAAAAGAAGAGTAAAAGAGATTTATTCAAATAAACCAGAAGAATTTTGGTTACCAACAGAATATATTTATAAGTGGGATCCAAGAAGAACTGAATTTACATACATTTGGTATAACAATAAAGTATTTGTTCAAAAATTTAATCTTTATTGGAAAATGTGGGGAGACAGGACTCCTTGGGATCCTTCTATAAGAAGATCAATGGATAGAACCCCAAGAAGATAACTAACAATAACATTATAGCTTATTGTAGAAAGGAGTATATAAATGTCTACTTCGGCTATATTTTGGATAGGTAATCCTGAAAATCTTGGAAGAAGAAATTATTTAGGGATGAAATTTAGTGATGGTCATCCCTCAATGAATCGTCATATTTCAAGTGGAATTAATTTTAATGGTATTAATTCCAAAAAACAATTTAAAAAGAAAGTCGCATATGTTTTAGATGCAAGTGCTCCTAAAACTAGTCAAACTAAAGATGAACCTATCCCAGAATCTTATTTAATACATCCATCTCTTATTATTAATTATACATATGCTTGGTTTGATAATAGAGTAAGAGTAAAAAAATTTAATGGAGAATGGATAATTTGGGGTAGTAGAAATTTAATGAGTGAATTACCACCTACTACTGATTGGCATAATTCATGGACTGGAACATATAACTCACAAAGAGGAACAACATCTGCAATTTCGAGTTTTAATCGTAGTTTTAATACTGATGGTACTGGTAGTGATAATATGTAAACCAAAAGTAATCTCCTGAACAAATATTAAAAAGGAGATTATTGATATGCAGAAATGTCCAGAATGTGGGATGATTCATCCTCTCATGAGACCAGGTAGTTGTCCAATGGCTCGAGACGCAAAAATTAAAGAACAAACTGCACAAGACAAGGAAGGGACGCTTAAAGAAGCAATCCTTACTGTCCAAGAAGTTATGGTGAGCAAATTAAAAGGAAAAGACAAAGCTGCTGTTGATGATATTGTAAAGGAAATTACGAATATCATTAATTTAAAAAGTAATTAAATTAATAAAAAGAGTAGGTATTTTACTACTCTTTTTTTGTACAATGATTGGATAAATTATGGCTGAACAACAACCGAATACACAAGGCCCAAGATATGTAATTGGACTCAAAGCTGACAATGGGGTTGATTTAAATAAATTTATAAATAAAGTAAGAATGACTAATTCAATTCATTCGATTTATCCAATTGTAACATTAACATTGTTATTAGATAATGCTAATATTATAAAAAATGATATATTTGGTCAAACAGCATTAACTTTATCAATTGAATTAAGAGGTGAAGATAATATCCCAAAAGAAATCACAGTATTTAAACTTTTATATTTACAATCTAATTTAGATCTTTCTCCTAAAACACAAGTTTCAGAAACTACTGATCAGGTATATTATAATGTCATGTTAACATGTCTTGTTGAAGATTGTTATATGATAATGAGTAAACATATTAATTATTTAAATGAAGAACCAGCTTCATTGAATCCAATATCATTAATAGAAGATGCATTATCTGAAATAGGAATAACAAATCCTAAAGTTGCTATTGATTTCAGAAATATTAATGATCATACTATTGATCAAGTTATTATTCCTCCTATGTCTGTTAGTCGAATGATTGATTTTATAAATGAAAAATATGGAATATATTATGGTCCATTATTTAAATATTGTACAATTGATTTTCCTTCCGGGACACCGTCTCTTAAATTGTGGGATCTTACTCAAATAATGAATGATAATGCTGTAGCTACTATTTGGCAAATGCCAGTTGATGGCGGAAGTAAGAAAAATAAAATTGTTGAATTATGCGTAGATGATTTAAATTTTTATACCATCAGATCAATTAAAACATTAAATTATGCTAATTCAAATATTATAAAAAATAGATATGATAAAACACAAATAATTCATCCTGAAGATGAGTTATATGATCATGTTCATTTTACAATGGATGATATTGTTAAAACAGAAGGAACTAGTGAAAATAAAGTATTAACTTTTAATCCTAAATTAAAAGAAATAGAGAAACATTTTTGTATCAATCTTAAAGGACAAGCATATAATGCTCCTTACGGTGAAGCTCATTTATCTTCACGTATGGCTGATCAAATGAAAAATAATATATCAATAGGTATTACCCTTGAACATAATCTACGAATAACAAATTTAGTTAAAGTAGGTAGTTGTGTTCAATTCGAACCAGCAGTTGCAGAATATGTAGATTATCAAGGAAAATATATAATGAGAAACTCTGATATTATATGGGTAAAACAGGGAGATCAATGGGATACTATATGTAATATGACATTAATGAGAACAGTAAGAAGTAAAACTCCACCTCCAGTAAATTAAGTACAAAAAAAAAAACCACCCCATAATGAGATGGTCTTTTTAGTTAATTCCTTTTTAAAAAAACATTATTTTTTGTGGTTCATGTATTATATCAGATTTAAATTTATTTGCTTCTTGATATAATATTTCATCATCTGGTAATACAGGAAGTGATTTAATACGTTTCATTATTGAATTAATTGAAAACCCTTTCCATACGGATATCATATTAGATGCATGATGATCAAATGTTTCAGATCCAATTACACGCATCTTGATAAGTTCACCCTTTTTTGTTTGAAATTTGACTACTACAACATGTATAAGTTTTTCAATTTTAGGATATCTGAATAGTTTTAGTTCATGGGTAAGTGGTACTTTTTCGCCTGTTGTTACATATGATTCACCACTTCTTATATTTTCAATAGCTATATTGTTTGTAAGATCAACTCTCCAACTCGTAGTTTCAATTTTTCGTACTATTTCGCAGTTAACATATATGTATGATTGATCTCGTTTAGTTTTCTTTGCTGGAACTACATTTATCCTTCCTGTTTCAATTTCATAATCTTCTTTATCAAATAATTCAAATTTATGAATATTTGACATTCTGAATACCCGGATAGATGATTTGTTTGCAAGATATTTATCTTCTTTGAAAAAAGCAGGTGCAAATCCTAAATTTGTTGACTTAGGATCAGGAGTTACTCGTAAAACAATTAATGTACCCTTTTTCCATCTTTCCCCTGTTTTGTTTTCAATTTGACCATTTAAAAACATTTGTCATCCCCCCATTTTTTATTTTGTTTGTATTTTATGGGTTATCCCACATTCACAATCAATTTCAATAGATCCTTTTTTATCTGGGCATACTCTAACATCACTCATTTTAGCACGAAAGAATTGACTCATCTTTCCACAAAAATATTTTATATAAAATAAACTTGTATCTTTTGAAATTTGAGATATCTGATCATCTGTTAAGTTTATCTGTTTAGTTGACATATCAATCCTTTCAATTTGGGTTTACCATGTTCGAGCCATACCTTTTGGTTCAACATCTTCTTTTTCTAACTTCCAAAAGATAATCTCGGTTTCAGTTGCCTTCCTTAATATTCTAATATCTGGAGGATTCAATCTTAAAGGAGAAAATTCAGTTCGAGTTACTTGATAAATAATATGTAAACATTTACCATCACGAGGTGGGTCCCACCATATCCTTTGCCTATTTGTATCTGATTTTTCTTCATCAATATCTTTAATCAACTTACCAACTACTTTAATAGTAGCAATATCATTTCCATATTCAAGATATACTTTTTGATCAATCAAGTCAGCATATTTTTTAAATATTTTATTTGTATATACTGGGAGAGGATTAGATATTCTCTCCAAATTATACATGATCATTTTCTTTTTAGTATTTACCATAATTTCCTTTCTTTCTGGTTTTTCAATTAATTCAGTGATAAAAAGTATTAAATTTTTAATCATTAAAAGTAGTTTGATTATCATGTTATTATTATCCTCCGAACAAATTAATAAGGATTTACGCCAATATTTTATACCATCAAAAATTAATATATATAACTTAAAAAAAGGAATCAAGATGTCTTCACTAACACCTGAAGTGAAGCAAAAGGTGATCGAGTATCAAAAATGTAAAACTGATATGTTTCACTTTGCTGAACTATATGTAAAATTAGCTCAGTCTGGTACCTTTGTGATTCCTATATTATATGAACCACAAAAGAAATTTCTTCGATCATTGCTTACCAATCATTATGAAGTGCTTCTTAAAACTAGACAAACAGGTGGAAGTACAGCATCTCAAATATATTGTGCTTGGGCAATGGTATTTCATAAGAATATTGTTGTAGGAATCATATCTCGTAAAGGATCTGAAGCTACCGACTTTGCTAAAAAGGTAATGAGAATTATTGAAGCATTACCTGACTGGATGAGACCAGACTTTGTTAAACAGAGTGAACAGCAATTTGCATTAGATAATGGGTCTGAATTATATGCCGAATCAATCTCAGCATCCAACCCTCAAGGTGTATTTCGTGGTAAATCAATTACAATAGCTGTTATTGATGAAGCAGCGCATACACAATACCTTGATGATGCTTATACATCATTTGCACCGGCTCTCTTTAAAGCACATAAAGTCGCTGAACAACAAGGTGTTCCTTATGGGTTAATGATTATATCAACACCGAATAGGACAATGGGTATAGGTAAATGGTTCTTTGAGATGTGGGATGAAGCAAAACAAGAAGATTCATTATTTAAAGCTAATACTTTATATTGGAAAGATATTCCAGATTTTGCTGATGATCCTAAGTGGTATGTTACACAATGTAAACTACTTAAAAATGATCAAGGTAGAATTAAACAAGAGTTGGAAATGGAATTCCTTGGCTCTACTGACTCATGGTTACCTCTTACTACAATTGATCAGTTGAATAAGTGTCATTGTTCACCTATGTCAGTTATGAACTTCCAAGGAGGAGAATTATGGCAGTGGAAACCTCTCAATATGCAAGAATTTTATTTATTAGGTGTTGATACAGCTTCTGCTTCTGGAGCAGATAAATCAACAATTGAAATATTTGATATGATGGCTTTTGAACAATGCGCTGAATTTTCGGGTAAATTAGAAGTATTTGAATTTTGTAAAGTCCTTCATACTATTAATAAAATATATCCTAATAATTTAATGATAATTGAAAATAATTCATATGGGAATCAAGTAGTTGAAACATTAAGACATTCTAAAGATTCATTCAATTTATTTGTCCAGAAAGAAGAACATAAAAAACAAAATGCTCAACAGAAATCAAGCCGAGCTGTATTTTCAAGTAAAACTACAAAACGTCCATTAGTTACAGGATTAAGTACCAATGCAAGAACTCGACCATTAATGATGGATGCACTTTATTCTGCAGTTGTTGATAATCCTAATATGATAAAAAGTGAAAGATTAGTTCATGAATTGATTGCTTTAGTTGAAGTTAATACAGCTAGAACTGTTAGGGTAGAAGCTGATTCAGGATTTCATGATGACTTAGTTATGGCATTAGCATTTCTTTCATATGTTAGAAAGTTTGATCCTCCTATGGGATTTGAAACTATTGCAACCGCCGAACTAGCTGATGATATAATGGAAACAATTATTTATAATGATGATGTTGTTAATTTCCAAAAATCGGCAAGCGTTGGTACAATAAATAATTATAGTCAATTCACTCAACATAAAACTGTTGATAATCTTAATGCTCATTTAAGAAGGCATGTGAAGGATAATTTACATGAAATGGGGCAGGCAGGGCAGGCAGGTAAAATAGATACCTTCAGTATAATGGGTATAAATCGAACTGGCAAGAAATCTAATATTTAACGAAATAGAACAAATAATAAAAGGTTCTTATATGGCAATTCAGAATGTAGAAGAAAAATTAAGACCTAAAGCGAGTCCAACAGGTCTTAAATATTCGGGGACTGTAGAAGGATTTAAAATATATAGTTCAGATAAATTGCAAGAGGAGTTTATTAATATAATAAATTATGCGAGAGTATTATCTCCTATAAGAGAAACAATAAAAGATTTGATTGATAGAGGAATAATTTTCCCGTGTTATACATCAGGTGGGGCTATTAGATGGTTTATTGAAAAGACAAAAACTCAATTGGTTACAAAATCCGCTGTATTAGCATTTTATACTCCAGCAACAAATAAAATATACGCTACATTTGATCACCAGTGGCATACATATGGGATGGATGAAAGTGTATTCTCTAGAATATTAATACATGAACTCCAACATTTTTCTGCTTTTAATATAAAGAATACATATTATTCTGCATTTAAAAAATTATATATTGAGTGGTATCAACAATTTTGGAATCTTTATTTTGATACTATAAATGTAAAAAAAGAATCATGTGATAAACAAGCTCAATTTTTAACAAGAATATTTGAATGGAAAAATGGACATATTGATTTTAAAAAATTTATTATCGAGTATAAGAAAATTGTTGAAAACATTGCGAGACAAGCAATGGTTTTAGAAAATCCTGAAATTAAAATGCGTATAGATGAATTCTTTGAAGTTATTGAAGTATTCTGGAATAAACCATCGAAATATTCAATGGGAATTGCGAGTCAAGCAGAACCATATTGGATGTTTTATAAAAGTTGTTTAAATGCTTATAAACGAACGGGTTATAAAGCTAGATCAACTAGTCTTTTTATACAAGAATTATTTGTACCTAGTGAAATAGCAAGTATAACTTCAGAACATCCAAATTCTACACATTTTAAAATTATAAATTCATTAAAAAATAAAAAATTTAAAACTTATCAATAAACGAGGATACTAATGCCAAACCCTAGAGATTGGAGCAAGACAGTTGATCTTGGAGATGAAGCACCTGTTAATCGTGGTGCAATAAGTACTCTTAGAGAATCTATCAATTCCCTTGCAAGTACAATAGGCAAGACTGCTTCTGTTCCAGTTAAATATACACATGAATTTGGTAGAGGAATTCAAAACGAATTAGGTTTGCATGAGCATAAATTAGCAAGAACAGCTGCTTCAATGCTTAATCCTATGGCAGGAAAAGCTACTGAAAAATTTCTCGAGACTCAAGCTTATAAGGATCTTAAAGGTATTCCTATATCATTGATAGAAAAAGGAAAAGAAATATTAGCAAAACGAAAAGAAAAAGAATCTGAACGACATCAAACTAAACAAGATGAATTTATGTCTTCTGTTATTGATATGGGTGAATCTACTAGTGAAATAATTAAAGAACAAAAAAGAAATAAAAATAGTAAAACAGGACAGGCTAAAAGTAATATAGCAAATTCTCAAAAAAATTATGATGACTTAATAGGTTTACAAAAAGAAAACCTTGAAAGAGATAAGAAAAAGAGACTTATAGAAGCACCTAGAAGAAAGAAAGTTGACCCTAGAATTTCTCCAAAACCTAAGGTTGAATCTACTGCTGGTGGAGATGAATTTGGTGGCGGTAAACATGTTAAATTTTCATTTCTTGCATTTCAAGCAAAGAAACCTAGAGAAATTCGTTCTAAATTAAGAAGTAAAGATGATTACCAGGTTGCTCAATTAAGTACATTAATGAGAATTTATCAGTCGCTTGATGAAGGTGATGGTAAAGGTGGAAAATCATCACAAAAAGATTCATCAGTACGCGGTAGACAAATGAGTGATATGGGTGGAATCGGAAGAGGAGCCCGAGCATTCTTTGGATCTAGTGGCGAACAAATGTACGGTATTTCTAATTGGCAAGAAAGAACATGGCGTGAGTTAAGATTACTTCGTCAACAATTAGTTGGTGAAAAAGAAATCCCATTAGGTACAAGAATAGGTGAAGCAATGTCAGCTGGGCTTTCAGGAAGTCCGGTAATGAGAAATATTGTAAGTATTACCAAAATGACTTCTTCAGTATTCAAGAAAGCAAAAGAGAAAAAGAATAAATTTACCAAATGGACAAATGAACTTTCTAATACAAGTTCTCCTATGAATGATACTGCTACAAATACAGCTGCAATATATGGAGTACTAAGAGAAGGTTTTTCTTGGATTGAAAATTACTTTAGTGGTACAAAGGCTCCTTCTGGAGATACTGCTTCAAGTAGAAAAAGACAAACTGTTAAAGGCATGGAAAGTGAATTTATACCTTCTGGTATTAGAGATTTTGTTAATATGTACAGACAAGGTACCGCTTGGTATAAAGGAAAACCTAAAGGTACTACTGATTTATTAGGGGATACACAAAAATTTGCTGGTGGTGGTAAAGTTAAAGATAAAGGCGCTCCTAAAGATAAAGATGGAGAAATGCTTATAAAAGCAAAAGCGGGCGAATGGGTATTTACTCCTGAACAGTTGACTAAATTATTTAAGACTGCGATGGAGTCATCATCTGAAGCTGCAACTAGCGCTGCTCTTAAAGCAAGCAAGAAAGTAAAAAATTCTTGGTTGGGTGGAGCGGCTTCATATTATAAAAATGTAGCAGAAGAAAAAGCAGGAAGTGCCTCAATTGGAATTGGCTCAATGCAACCTAAAGGTTGGATGGGTAAAGCTGGTAAATGGGCAGGCGAATCAGTTGGTAAAACTCAAAAGTGGGCAAGAGATAAATATGGTAAAACAAAATCAACAGTAACAGGTTCTTGGTTAGGTGAGGGTGCTTCATATTATAAAGCTGCAGCAAAAGATAAAGCAACTAATATGAAAAATACTGTAAGTGGAGTAACTGGTAACCTTAAAGGAAAAGCTGAAAAAGAATATAAAGATGTTAAAGGTAAACTCGATGATTGGCAAAAAGGTAAACTGACTGCAGGTGAAGCATTTAAAGCGATTGCCAAAAAACTTCTATTAGATATTCCTATTCAAGGATCAAAAGCATTAGCAAAAATACTTCTTTGGAAGTTGCCTAAATTTTTAATTAAAGGTGTAGCTACAGGTATTAGAGATATGTCCAAGTTAGCTATGTATGATATACCTAAATGGTTATTAAAAAATGGACTAGCAGGAATAATGACAACAGGAGCATTAAAAACAATTAATGCTTTATGGAAAGTTCCACTTCGAGTAATTGAATTTGGAGCAATTGATCTTCCTAAATTTATGATAAAGAAAATTTCATCTGTATTTACAATTGGATCAAAACTTTCTCAAAAAGCAATCCTCAGTATTCCTAAAATTGCAAAAGGAGTAATTGGTGGAGTTACTGCTGTGATGGGAGGAATTAATTCAATATTAAAGGCTCCTCAAAAACTTCAGAAAATGATAGCTGGTGTAAAAGATGGAGAATCATTCTGGGGTAAAGTTGGAAAACAAATGAAGAACAGTTTCAAAAAATGGAATGAAGGTAACCTAGAATGGATGCCTAAAAAAGGCTGGTCAATACTTCGTAAGATTGAAGGTATATATAAAGAACAAACTCCAGGCGAAATATTAATGGTAAAATCTCGTTTGGATCTTAATGCACTTGCAAAAACATATGGTATTCAAAAACCTGAAAGAATTAAAGATCAAGCGGGATTAGTAAAGGCTATTAGAAAAAGACAATCTAAATATTCATGGGGGATTGCTCCTGCTCTTAGAACACTTTATAATGATATAACTCATTTTGGTGAAAAATGGGATCAATCATTAGGAATGACTCCTAGAAAAGTTTTACTAAAAAATAACAGATTACAATTATTAACATTGGCTAGTAGTGTAGGAGTTAAGAATGCTAGTAAATTAAAAACTCCTGAATTGATTAGAGCAATTAGACATCGTCAAGCAAATGATCCTCTTTATAAATTAGCTGCAACATTTAAACAAACAGGAAAAACAATTATTGATTCTGGTGTAGCAACTTATAAAATATTTGCTGGTGATAATATTACTCCATCAACTGTTCTTCGAAGATCAAATAAATCAAATTTGAAAATATTAGCTCTTGAAGTGGGTGTTAAAAATCCAGATCAATTTAAAACTAATAATGATTTAATAATAGCAATTAGATTACAGCAAAGAATAAATACTACTATCTGGGGAAAAGCATACACCGGTCTTAAATCAATTGGTTCTACGATGCTTAATTCATACAAGTGGGCATTTGGTGATTGGACTCCTAGAAAAATGTTAGCTAGAATGCAACATGGAGATTTAGTAAAACTTGCTAGAGATAATTATGGCATTAAAAATGCTGATGGAATGACTCAATGGCAATTAATGAAAGAAATCCAAAGTAAACAAAGATGGGAAAGCAATATTATAGGTCGTACTTGGAAAGGTCTTTCTACAATAGGAAAAGGTATATCGTCAATATGGAAATTCGCAGCAGGAACAGTAACACCTGCATCAATACTACAACAAAAGGATCGTAAAGATCTTGAGTTGATTGCTAAACGATATGGTATTAATCCTAAAAAATATAAAACAAATCATTCTCTGATGAAAGCAATTCAAAAAGCTGAAAGAGGAGAAACTAGTATATTAGGTAAAGCAAAATCATTTGGACAAGGGATTAAATCTAGTTATAAATCTGCTAAAGGTATGGGTGGATTCTTAAAAGAAGGTTTAAAGAAAGGTGCTGGTTCATTAAAGGCTGGTGCTGAATGGGCTAGTAGAAGAAGATTTGATATGGATGATTGGGGTTCTGCTGCAATTCCTGAACAGAAAAGAGGATTTGCTACTGGTGGTATTGTAGCTGGAGCATTTGGTAAAGCTACTAAAGTAGTTGCTCATGGTGGAGAAAGAATATTAACTAGTGCTCAACAAAAAGTAATGGGCGGTAAAGGTACAAATAGTATTGAATATAAAACTTATTCTAAATTGTCTGAATTAGTTTCTATCCAGAAAAATGAACGACATGATGAAGTAATCCATCGAAGACGAGAAAAGAAAGCAATGAAAGAAGAAAGATGGTTTAGAAAATGGAAGAAAGCTCGTGCAGCTGGAAAATGGATAATGGGTATGTTAACTACAGTAGGTGGATTTATAATTACTGGTCTATCAGCTTTATTAGCTCCTGTCATAGGACTGGTTACTACTATTGCAGGAGGAATAATGGGATCAATTATAGGTGGTGGTACTTTAGCTTCAGTCGCTACTACTCTTGCAGGAGTAATAGGACCAGCATTGGCTGTACTTGCAGCAGGTGCATTAGGTGCTTTAATTGGTACTTTAGTTAATAAAGGAATCACAGCTGCACTCGGAGGAAAATCACTTGGTGAATGGGTTTATGATAATACTCATAAACCTGCAATTGATCCAAAAGATGCAAAAGCAGTTGATAACTTAACTACCTTAACAACTAAAGCGAGAAATAAAAAGAAAGACCTCAAAAAAGCAAAAGGTGAAGATCCGCTATTAGAAAAGAAACTCAAAAAAGAAATTGAGTGGATCGAGATAGAAATCAAGAAAGCAAAACTTCAAACTAAAGTAGGTCGAGTACAAGAATCAAGAGTACGTGCAGGAATATCAATGGTAGATGGGCAATGGAGAGACAAACATGGACGCAAATTATCAGAAAGCCAACGTGCTGTTGAAGAAAATAAAGAAAGAAGAAAAATGTTGAAGGAAGGTGTTACTCAAACATTTGCATTGGGTGGACTTGTAAGAGGTAAGCCAGGTAAACCTGTTAGAGTAAAAGCTCACGCTGGTGAAATGATATTGAGTCCAGAACAAACTTTAGAACTAGCACAATTAATAGGTGAAGGTGGAAGTTTAACTCCACATTCTAGAGGAGTAAGCTTATTAAATGATACAAAAATGAGAGTAGCTGAAAAAGGAATGCTTGATACAAGAATGACTAAAGAAGGTCTTGAAAAACTTGGAAGAATAACTGAAGAAAGTGGTGATAAGATAGTAAATACAAGTGCTAATGGAGCATCATTTGTAGCACAAACAGTTAATAACACATCAGTAGCAAATACTAGTAATCGAAGTTCAAGTTCAAGTTCAAATGTTTCAGGTGGTGGTGGTAGAGGTAATGAATATAATGCTCTTGAAAATGGTGATACAATCGCTGGAATCACATCAGGAAGGATGACATAATAAATGCCAACATTTGCAGTAGGATCAAATCAAATTGATGAAATCATCGGTCTTCCGCCGATAGCTACTCCGACAGAAATATCTGGTTTTGCTTCTAAGCATCAACAATTTGTAATAGATACAATGCCAATTTTATATATGAGACCAATGCTTCCAGAATTCACATTAAGTTTACAAGGTTATAGGCTAAAACCTGCATGGAAGAAATATATGAAAAGATTAGCAACCCTTGGACCAAACTACACATATACAGGAAGAAACTGGATAAAGTTTGCACACCTAGCAGTAAATCCACCTACTGAACAATTTAGTAATACATTTGGTAAATCTCAATTACATTCTGGGTTTGAACAATTCAGTGAAACATTAACTGATTTATCATTTACAGCTGGTGGAAGTGAAGGGATGAAAGCTGGATTAGGTGCAGCAAAAGATATGATTGGGAATATACCTGGCGCAGGCGGAGCAATGGATGCAATAGGTACAGGAATAAAAAAAGGAGCAACAAATCTTTCAGGTGCAATAGGCAGGGGCCTAAATATGAAGCAAGGCCAAATTGAAAGTAAACAAAGAAGTATGGGTAAGACAATGGAGGAATTAGCATTAGGATCAAAAATAGACTTTCCTGATGTATGGAAATCTTCAGATATGTCTCCTTCATATTCAGTTAATATAAGATTATATAATCCAAACCCTGCTAATGTCGAGTGGCATGATAATCGAATAGTTGGTCCTTTAAGTATGTTACTTCTATTTGTTGTTCCTCATTCTGCAGATGGAGAAACATATAAGTGGCCTTATTTATGTAAATTTAGAATGCCCGGAATTGTTCAAGAATTTGCAGGATATGTAAAAAGTATCTCGGTTGTTAAGGGTGGGGATGATAATGTAATTTCTTATTTACAACGACCAGTAATTGTTGATGTAAAATTAGATTTAGGTATTTTATATTCAACAATGTTAGATCAAGCAGATCCATCATCTGGTCCTCGTGATATTCCTAGATTGAATGATTATATTGATGAATTGAGAAAAGATAAAGATATATCTCCTTGGGATTGGACAGCGGGATTATATAACACATCTGATGATACTTTAGATGTTTCAAATATTGCAGCTAATACAGGAGCAAATGTAGAAGTTGTTGATCGTGATAATCCTCCTACTCGAGTTGTTGAGAATGTAGAAGAATCTGATATGCAATTACAAGGTGATACTACAAGAATGGCTGAAGCAGTTGAACAAAGTCTTGTAGATGGCGGTGAATTAGCATATCAATCAATAGATGAATTACAAGCAGGGGATTTGATTATAGGACCAAATCCAACTGGAGCAACAAATGCATACTTACTAGGACAAACTACTTTAGCTCAATCAGAAGCTTATATGAAAACATCAAAGACTTTTGCTGGAGATATAGCAGCAACAACATCAATATCACCTACTGCTCAAGCATTAGCATTATTATGTGAAACACAATCGTCAGCAGCAGAAGAAAAAATTACTTTATCTGGAACAGCTGCAGGAGAAGCAGCGACTTATATGGCAGCAGCTAATGGAGCAGAAGCAGCAAATTCATCATATATCTCACAAGTACTTGCAGAAGAAGGTGCAATATTAGCAGCTGCAGCAGAAAGAACTTCTAAAAAATTACAGAAGGAATTAGCATAATGAAAATCATCCAAGAGTTCCTAACTACTAGTTTAATTGTCGGACACCATGTAGGAAAAGAAATAAAATCTCGGTTTAGAAATAGGTATCGTACCCCCAAATCAAAACTCACAATATTTAAACGAGATATGATACAGCGAAATAAATGGGATTCTCTCGTCGAATTATATAAACAAGATAAAGAAAAATTCAATCGAATAAGAAAAGACTATTGGAAAATGCGAGGATGGGGAAAATTTTAAAATGAAAACAATTAATCAGTTTTTGACAGAGGATGATAAAATTATAATGGTCGGTCCATATCCTGTACCTAAAGAAGTTGTTAAAAAAGGTAAAGTGGCTACTCAAGGTTATATTTCTAAAATGAAAAAGAAAAGAAAAATAATAGGTAAAGGAGTAAAATGAAAACAAATTGGATTATAGAGAGACCTATTGCTCATAGAGGATTATGGTCAAATAGTATACCGGAAAATTCACTAGCTGCATTTGATCGCGCGACAACAAAAGGATTTCCGTCTGAATTAGATATTCATATGACAATTGACGGGAGAATTGTAGTATTCCACGACGATTTTTTAACCAGGGTAACTAATAGAAAACAATTAATATCACAAACCTCCTGGGTAGATATTCAAAAATTAAATATATTCAATACTAAACATAAAATTCCTTTATTTGAAGATGTATTAGATACAGTAAATAAAAGACAACCTTTATTCATTGATATCAAGAGTGAAGAACATGCATCTCCAAGAGAGGTTATACATTCATGTAAAGAAACTTGGCAAATATTAAAAAGATATAATGGACCTATTGTAATTGTATCACTTGATCCTTTAATATTACAATGGTTTTCAAGAACAGCTCCAAAAATACCTAGAATGTTATCAGTATCTCCGAATGGTGGTCATAAATTAATATTACGAGTTGGAACACATGATATTGTTAGATTTGAAAAATATATAAAAATGAGTCGACCATCGGTTATAGGATTTGATATAATGAAGACATTACCATCTCCTATATATACAAGAGCAAAAGAATTAAAGTTTCCTACAATTTCTTGGGTAGTAGATAATAATACATTAAAGAAAGTATCATTGAAATTTTGTGATACTTATATGTTTGAAAGAATTGCAGGGTCATAAATAAAAAATGGGGAATTATTATGTCTGTAAAAATAATTGATTTTCCTCAAAATAAATGGGGAAAACTACAAAACACCATTGTGGCTAGGGGTTCGATTCTTGTTATGCGAAAAAATTTACCATATGGTAAATACAAAGTAGATGACATTGTTCGAACTCCGTGGGGTCAAAATTTAAAGGTTGAAAAAATAGAATCGACAAAAGATGAACCAAAAGATCCTAATATCCCTAAACGTCTTGTTCAAAAACAAGTCGAAATTATCAAGCTAGTCCCATTAAAATAGTTAAATAAGTAATATTAAATATATAAAAAAGAAGGGTTGTATCGACTTCTTTATATAATATAGAAGAGGAAAAATATGAAGATAGCGAGAATTGAAACACCCACAGGTTATGTAATTCCGAAAGACTTGAAAGTGGAAGTAGCTCGTGAAAAAGATGAATTACTCAAAGGATTAATGCATCGTGATTCTCTTTTAGCTAACCATGGGATGCTTTTTGAATTTCCTGAAGTTAGACCTCAAGGCGTATGGATGAAAAATACCAAGTTTCCTTTAGATGTAATGTTTATTGATGAAGATGGTTATATAATTAAAATCGTAAGAAATATGGAACCGATGAGTAAAAAAATACATTCAACTGAAGGATCTTGTAAATATGCTTTGGAAGTAAATGCCGGGTATTGTAATCAACATGGTATATCATCTGGTTCTAGAGTTGACATATTAGAAGGTAAAATGAGTCAATATCAAATACTTGAATCCTATCTTTCAGAACAAGTTCCTCAATTTAAAGTTGGTGATATGATATTAGTAGGTAAGTTTAAAAACAGAAGAGCCATTGTAAAGGGATTCGGAAAAGATAAAAATAATCAACCTACGGTTAAAACAACTAAAGGAGAGTATTCTCTTTTTAGGTTTAGAATAAATAAATTAATGCCGGAAGATAAACGTAAACAGAGGATTGAATAATGAAAGCTATAAAAAGACTTCTCAATGAATCTACATTGATTCAACCAGATCCTAAATTGGACAAGATAATAAGTAAATTCCTTTTAGCTCGTCCTGATATTAATGATGATCAAATTCATGCTCTTGCTGATAAGATAGGTATGGAGCATCATGATCTTGAAAAACAAATATATCTTATGCTTCGTAAATGGTTAGTATTTGCTCCTGGAAAACATAAAAATGTACCTGATGAAAAATTTGATGCTAATGAACTTAAAATGGGAATTGATGTAGAGAAAGAACATACTGATTGCCCTTTAATTGCAAAAGAAATTTCTAAAGATCATTTAGCTGAATTACCTGACTACTACACTAGATTAGCTAAAATGGAAAAAGAAGGCGAAGCAGCTAAAGAAAGTTAAACAAAAAAGACCCGGTAGGGTCATGAATCATACCGGGTCTCTCAACACTTCCCTTTAAACAGTAGGGAGGTCAAAATGTTATTAATACTTAACTACTTGTTATCTACTACTTTAGACACCTTCTTTATATTATTGTATACAGAATACAATGAAGCTATAAGACAAACTGTAACTTCTAATATATACAATGATTTGTTTCTAGGTTTTTTACCTTTACCGTCTTTCATAAAATACCCTCCTCGTTTCTTTCCCCCTTCTTTTTTAAATCACCTACGCTTTCTTGTTCATCATGTTAAAGTAACATCCTATTCCTGCACCAATCAAACATCCGAATGCGAATTTAAATTTTTTGCTGGTAAACCATTTAGGTTTAACATTGTCGTCAGTTTTGGATTTATCATCCGGTTTGGATTTATCATCCGGTTTATTTTTAGCCATGATATATCTCCTTCTTGTTGATGTTAAGTTTATTCTCTCGTTAATTTTTACTCTTTTTTCTTTTGATAGAATCTGATATAGACATGGATAGTCCTAATGTTGACAAAGCTATTCCTACACATACATTTGCAATACATGCGACCAATCCGAATGTGTCCATATCTTCAGATTTAGTTTTACGTTTAGATTTAGTCTTTGGTTTAGCCATCATAAATATCCTTCCTTTTTATTATCCCTCTACTACTTCTTCTTTTCTTTATTCCTAAAAATCAAATTGTACGCATTTTCAATGCTTCTTTTTTCAACGTCTGACATTTCATTCCATTTTTTTTTTAGCTCTTTCTTCTGGCTCTTCAATGTTCTGCCATCTCTGTGTAAAGCGATTATAGCTTTAATACCTTCTGCTTCACTAAACGCCATATCATTCCTTCCTTTAAAATTTAACAAGAGGAAACTCCCCAATTTCGTAAGCGGTACTAGGTAGTTTTACAAAGATATCCCGCTGGCATCGATGCAACAATTACATGAAATATTAGCAATTCGATTTATCTAGCCGTTTTGTTTGTACCAATAACCTCTTTTATTAATTATTTTTATACTGACTCAGGTATTGCTTCTCTTTGCTCATTCATATAAATATTCGCTATACGACATGTAACTGATGTTATAGCTATACCAGTAATAATTATACTCCAGTTGAAATTGAAATGTGAAGGATTAGTCATAAGATGATAAATCCCACCAAAACCATTTCCAACAAGACCGAAAAGTAAAATTGAAGTTCCTCCACTTAAGACTATTACTGGACCCCATAACCAACCAAAAGATATGATTATAGGACTTCCTAACACAAAAAGACATAATGCACCTATACTCATACCAGATACCGTTGCTACTATATTAGGAATAATCATTTCAAACCAGCTCTTTTGCTCTACTCCTCCAAACAAATATATGATATAACATCCTACCATAATAATTATTGAATGGATTATACTTTGTACTTTTTTACTTACCATAATAACACCTCTTCTACTGTATTACATTAATATTACCCATAACGTGATTTTGTGATTCACCTCACTCCTTAAGTTGAGGTTTAATAAATAGACTCGAAGGGCGCCGGACTACTCTTACAGTACCCTTCGAGTCGTGAGGATCCCCCGAGGTCTATTCAGAGGATCGATTTTCTTTATACTGTTTAGCCAGTCGAGGATGATCTTCCTCGAATTCATTGGCTATTGCATTACTTCTGGAAAATGCCCTATCAGAAAAGGTCAAATCCATATTGAAGCAATTCAATGCCATTTTAAATATCTGTTCCTGCCTGAGTGTAACATCCCATGTCAGATTCTCTCCAAGCTTATGAACAATTACAGCTCCTGAGTTACCAATCAATTTAAGGATATTGCGTTTTCGATTTAAGAAAGCATATACTTCTCCGTTATCGAGATTTTCTACTCGACGACACCTTTCCCCAGCAATGATAGCTTTTAAACTATCACTACCATACCTCATGTTCACATTACTCCACCACTGTACAATAATAATTCCTATATTGCTTCTAGCCATCATCTTCCTCCGTTTCCATTGAGCATAAACTTTATTGCTTCAGCATCCCCTTCAAGTGTAACTTTTACGGTTCTGTCAACAAGAGGTGATACATCAGTTCCGTTTCCTCCTAAGTGAAGAGGACCTTCCAACTCTGCAACGGGTCCTGTGCCATTATGTTTTTCAATATCAACACCAGGAGGTTTACGTTTATGAACTTTTCTGGCCGGATCATTTTTGAGTAGCTTAGTAGCTTCTCTTATTCCCTTTAAAGCAAGTTCATAATCAGCTTCTGTCAGTGGAGTCGGGTCAAGTACTTTATACCCATTACTTCCCTGAACCTTTTCAATACGGTTTACCATCTTTAACTTGTCGGTGAAATTGTAAATTTTCCATACACCAACTTTCAAATTTGCAGCTTTTTCTTCCTGTGGTAAATTGATGAATTTCTCACTTTTAAGACTTTCAAGAAATTTATTGATCTTCTTTAAATCTCCTTTAGCTTTTGCCATTTTAAATCTCCTTTTTCTGGTTAAATTAATAGACCTCTTTGTTGATTTACTACTTAAAAATGTTACCGTAGAATCCTCACTTATTACTAATTAATATATATAACACAAATTTCCTTAAATGGTTAGCAGATATAGCTCCTCATATAGAATGCTAAGTAATAAGCAATAAAGTCTCTAGATACTTTTTTAGTTTGAATTGATAGCTTTTTAAACCAAATAGTCAATTCAAGATCAGGAATGATATGATTATCATGTAGTTGCATTAAATTCTTTTTGAAATAAACTGGCTTGGATGATGTTTTAACTGCCATTAATTTTTTAATATGATCAATAAATTTATTAGTACATACTTCATCCATCGAAGTCAATCCTCGCATCATAAGTATAAGTAATGTTTCTATTTGATCAATATATTCAGAATTGTTTAATGACTCAGCATATTTAACAGATAATGTTTTATTAAATCTAGTTAATCGTTGAGCTTCTAAAATTGCTTTCCTATTTACTTTACCATATACACAAATATCTTTTGATTTATCACTTGCAAATTTCTTAATATTTTGCTCAAATGTTTCACGTGCATATGCTTCTTTATCATCCGATGTTGAAGAAAGACCTTTCTTTTCAGCACTTGCTCTATAATAATGTCTGTAAAAACTTTTACTTGATTGATTGATTCTTGATCTTAAATACATGATCATTTTCATAATACCTTCGGGGTCATCTTCAACCATATCTTTATGATGTCTGTTATATACTTGTTGACTTAAATACATAACTGAATTACCAACTGTTTTCTGTGTTCTGAATAAATGTGAATGAGAAATATGCTCCATCGCATATCTCCAATAATCAGGGTTACATCCCATTTTAATATATTTATACATGATATTTGAATAATATCTTATTGCAAATAAGTTATAAGCCCATCTAGCTCCTGTTTCATCTTTTTTATCATTAATAAAATATTGAGTAATTAAAATGAGTAATGTAGTATAATTATCATGTAACAATTTAAATTTATATTGAGGGTATCTACGACGAGAATATTCTTTTAACATTTTTTCATTTGTATTAGTTCTCATCATTAATTCTTTAAATAAAGGTGCTACTCGAGGATAATAACAATCTTTAGCCATTTTAGAAAGTTCATTTCCCACATTAGATTCAATGAATCTACGTAGAAGATTTCCATCACGATCATCGACCTCAAATCCTGAAAGAGTAAGTTTTATCATTATGAGCCCTTATATTAATTATTATCTATTTCACGAATTGATATACTAATATTATCATATGTAAATGCAACTAATTGAGGAGTATAATCTAGCAATTGAGTTTGAGGCAATTCTTCTATATTGTAATTAAATTTGATATTAATACTAGGATAAATTAAATCACAATATGTTACACCTGGAACATTTCTTATTACTTTGATTATTTCACTTCTGTCTATATTTACATCCATTGCAAATTTAGGAGTAAACGTTTCAAGAAGTGAATCACGTATATTTTCAATTAATGCTGAACTACTTAATGGACTTAGTAAATCTTTACTTACAACAGCTTGTACACCGAATGGTATATCAAATATAGGTTCAATCCATTCTGTATTATTATATACTACATTGATTTCTTCATCTTCTACATAAGCACTACTATTTCTTGAAACTTCAATAAATATCCAACCGATATCAGTCCATCGACCTATCTTCCATCTGTGTTGAACCCAACTAACATCTTCTGTACCATTTACTATCCATTGTTCTCCAATTACAGGTGATGCTGGAACTGCTGATTGAGTTCTACTAGTAACATCACCTTGACTAGGAACATTGTATTTCATATTATTTAATGTACCAGTAGTATCTGAGAATTTTACATTAATAAAATCAGTTAACATTCTTTTTGAATTAATATCAATATTTCCAATTAATGCCTGAACAGTTACTAATTCAAATAAACTCCTATCAACTTCTTCATCAATAAACCATTGTGTTCTAATTACAGGTACATTATGAATTTCATAACTAGATGTAGAATCTCCAGTAATACTAGATATCATAAATTCACTTAAATCTTTTCTTATAATTGCATCAGATGAATATACTGATATCGTTAATCTTTCATCTACAGTACCACCAGGAATTAAATCGAATGGGACCATTCCTGTAATTCTAAATTTGAATTTTTGCTGATTTAATGGAATATCACCATAATAAGGGAATTCATAAAAGAAGCTAACTAAATTACCACTTCCATCTATTTGAGACATCATATTATATATATCGCCATCCCATATGGTAGTAAGTTCACATTCAAAATCATATACTCTATCAGTAATGTTTGTTACTTCAGCAGTCAATTCAATTTTATTTCCAACCCTTTTAAAATTACAATTTGTGATAATGATATATGAATATTGAGCATAATCAGATATTTGTTCAATTACTGGTGTAATATTTACATCATTTACAAGATAACTATAATCAACTGATTTAGTATATATATCTGGTTCCATTGCAAACATTGTTTCATAATCTTCACCATCAATATCTATAATTGTACTAGGATCAATTATCACATCATGTGATGAAGAATCAATTTCCATTATGATATTACGAGTAGGACAAATTTGATCTTGATATTTCAATTTAGTAAATACCATAATTTCATTTACTTTTATATCAGATCTTTTCAATACTGGCTTAGCATCGCTTAAAGGGGTATCAGGTATGATATCAATCATATCATCATAATCAAGTTCAGAAACAAATCTTCCCTTTGATGTTAAATTAGCAATTGCTCTAGATTTAATTGCTGATAATGATGGAGAATCTTCTCCACCTTCTGCTGGGGATGGATTAGTACTAACTACTTTAATAGGAAGAGTTTTATTTTTTCCACTAGGAGAATCATAATAGGTATAATATAATTTGTCAGGTTTAGTTAATGTTCCTGTAATTACTCTACCACCTTCACCTTTAGTTAAAAATAATTCAACTTTAATTGTAGATCCCGGTGTTGGTTGTTTACCAATAACACCATTTCCAAAGAAAATATCTGCTTTATTATAAGTTGAAACAAATACATATTTTTTATCATATGAACTCATTGTATAAAGTGAATTTCCTTCTGCTTGTTCTAAAAGATCATATACAATTGTATCACCTTGTTTAATACCTTCATATACATTTACTCTCCAAGGCATTCCTTTGAATTCTAATTGCACTGACCAGAATTGATAAAATTCTAAATCTTGAGGGACACTATATGTAAATTCTTGAGTTTCATATTGTGTAAATGGAATAAGTATCTGAGCAACTTCTGTTTCTGAATTTAAAAGAACAGGATAAAAATAACCTTCAGGATTCCTAGCAGTAACAGCTTTATTATCAATTACTCTAACATTTATACCATCACTCTCCATATCTTGATATTCAATATCTACTAATGATTGTTCTATTTGAATAGTCATAGGAAGATCTCTAGTGTAAATAATATCTCCACTTTTAATCTGATATCCATTAGGTATAATAAAAGTTACATCATCTTCTTTGAATTTTAACGGGAATGTTAATAATACATCACACATTGCTGGTAATGCTGTACTTGGAATATATCCTATCCATTTAGCAAGATTGTATACAGACTCTTCCATTTGTGCTTCAGTAATAAAGAATTCTCTATATACACTTGATGTATAATATAATTGATTAGCAGTTAATTGACTAAGTACATTGATTACATATGATAAAAATGAAGTATATGTAAAATCTACATTTTGCAAATCAAGATAATCTTTTGCATAATCAATTAATTTACCTCTAATCGAATCCCTAGAAGTTAAAATATCAATTGCTTTTGTATTAGAATCAAACATTGGTTATCGTCCTTTAGATTTTTTTAATGCTTTAGCAATTTTTTTCGATGCCGATACTTTATTTATTTTTCTTATTTGAGTTTTTCTCTTTTTAATAGTCATTTTAATTTTATTTAAAGTATCTCGATAATATTTTTTAATAATACGAGTTACAATTCGTTTTTCTTCATTTTTATCAATCTTCTTTTTAATTTTTTTTCGTTCATTTTTATATTTATTTATTTTAATTCCTTTGTTCTTTTTTCGTTTAGGTTGTTTTTTGCCATTTATTTTTTTATATTCTTCTAATGTCTCTACAGCTTTTGACCCATAATTACTATACAATTCTGTCATTTTAAGACTTTCTTCTGCCAATCTCTCTAATTTAGATTTTTCTTTTTTAAAACTTTTTCTTAAATCTTTTTCTTGTTTTAATAAAGATGACAGTTGTTTATCTCTTGACATTAGAACTTTAGAAGCTTCATTTACTAATACTCTATTTATTAGATTGGCAGTATATGGGATTGGCATTTATTTGTCCATAAAATATAAATTAGGATTTGATTTATAGTAATCATTTATTGTAGATAAATTTTGGTTTTTCTCTAATAACCTAAACATAAAAGCAGCTTTCTCTGATTTATATATCCTTTTATTATAATCAAGAAATACATCAACTGCGGATAAAGATCTATCTAACTGTTTAGTAGTAGCATGACTAACTTTAGCTTGTGCTTTCCAATGAGTAATTTGAGTATTAGTAGCTTTTTCAAAATTTGAAATTTCATATGTAGGATAATATCCCTGACTATCTGGTTGAAGAACATGCTGTTCGAATTTAATAAAATCATGAGGCATCGGATTAAAACCATATTCACTAGGTATTACAAATGAAACTGTTTGTTCTTTTTTAGTCATACCTTGCTCATCTGCATTTTGTTGTACTGAAATTTGCTCGATATGGAATACTGGAAGGAATAATATTTTTCTCCATCTCATACCTGATAAATTATCAAATTGTTGATAAAAAGCATTATCTAATACTTCTCCGTCATAAACTGAATTAGGAAGATCTTGATTCCAATATGTACAAGGATAAGCTGGTCCCATTTCTGAATACATCTTGTATACCCACTGTTGGTACTGATAGGCATAATCATGAATCCTAGACCATTTTTGCATATTAATTACCCTTTAAGTTTAGATAATTTATCTTTATATTTGTTTATTGATTGTTCTTTTTTCACTATCAATTTGTTAATATATTTAAGACACTTTTCAGGTTTACTAGTATTTTTACATCCTTTTTTCCGACTATTAAGATATTTTAATTCTTTCTGTTTACCTTTTATTATTACTAACAATAAACATATTTTTTTCTTATCACCTTTTAGGTGTCCGCATACCCGTTGAGTTTCTGCTCGTGCTTCATTTCTTAATCGAACTAATACTGTAGTAAGTATAATTGCAAAGAAACTCAAATCTATAATAGCAGTAACTTTTGCTTGGCTCCTTCCTGAATACCTATAATTACTTCCGGCTCCGCCAGTCCAACGTCGTCTACCACCACCAAGAGGAGGGGGAGCAGATCTTTTATAATGATTTGCTTTCAATTTAAGTTTTTTCAAATATGGATATTTTTTTTGCATTTCTACAAGTCTTAATTTAGCATTAGATACTGTATTTTTTATTCCTGGATCAGTACTATCTTTTTGAAGATCAATGAATTGAAGTAACTTCATATATTTTTCTTTTTCTGTACCTTCAAGAAGTAGGTATTCTAATAAAACATTAAAGGTTGCCATTATAAATTCTCCTGATCATTTTGTATTTTTATATTTTTCTTTTAAATTTCTAATATCATCGGATACAGATGAAATTTTTCTTTTCATTTTAAATTTACATTCTATCGGTTTAGGAGTAGCTACACAGAATGTCATCTTTTTCTGAAGAACTAATATTTGTTGTTTTTTTGCAGACATTTGTAATTTGACTAAACATTTTTTCTTTACTAATCCTTTAGTTTTCATGCATTCAATTGCATATTTTTTAATATACCAATTGTATACTGCTACACTTAAACTTAATACTAAACCTACAAAAGTAGCACCTGCAGCAGCAAGAGCTGCACTTTTAATTGACCCTTTAACAGAAGTTTGTTTTCTTAACATTTCATATAACTGGTTTATTTTCTTCTCAAGTCGATTTATCGCCTCTTGTTCTTGAGTAGACTCATATACAGTTTTTAATGACTTATATTGGTTTCTCATAGTAATCATTAAGTTTACTCCAATCCAAAAATTACGAGTTCATCTAATTCAACTTTTACATCAGCCTCTTCTTCATCCTTTTTAATTTTAACTGTTACCGTTACTCCTTTTCTGTCTGATAGCGGAACAATAGTTACACTTTGTACATTTATTCTATCATCAAATTCAATCACACGATCACGAATTTCAAATTCAATATCTTCATTAGTTTCAGAATCTAAAGGATCAAATACCTTCTTATATAATTCACTACCATAATTAGGATTAAATGGGTATGTACCTAAAGGTGTCAATAATAAGTTTCGTAATGACTGGACAATAACATTAATTCCTGCTATTTTAGCAAAATCTCCAGTTGATGCAATAGAGTCTTTATAATCAGAAAGACTATTAACTTTTCCTTTAATTTCGGTATCAAACGTTTTTAAATCATTTGCCATATGTCAATCCTAATTTTAATATTTGTTCTATTATCGCCACTAGTATTTTTATTTTTTATTAATCTCCTCTTGTTGGATCTTTGCTACCTCCTTGTCGAATTTATCTTTGAGCTTGAGTAGCCCATAAAACCTATCTATGGGCATTTTCAATATATCTAAATAATTTTGATGAAGTAGTTCCTGCATCAAAAATATATTCTCCTCAAGCGATTTTATAAACTGTTCAATTGATTCCTTATTGATACAATGCGCGAAAAAATTGGTTGACGAGGTCGATTGAAGACTCCGCAACTTCGCCACAAAAGCTGCATCGAGTTTGTACCTTTAGAGCAATTCCGTATTTGCCAAAATTATCAATATATGCTTTATTAATTAACTTCCTGTCAGTTGCAGGTAGTTTACGATATAAAACATATAGATTATCTTTTTCTTTAATAATAGCTTTGTTTCTAGAATCTTCACCTTCACCAGTAGGAATTATTTCAAACCTATCAATTACAAGAAGTTCAGTTGCAATATTCTGCTCTTTTTCTGATTGAAATAAAGGATCTTTTGTAACCAATTCTTCATCAGCTAATGTTGGTTGTTTTATATAAGCAATGATATTAGTAGCTGTAGGTAAAACGACTTTTACTCTTTTCTCGATTATTTCATCATGATTGATAGTAGTAAGAATTGGATCTTCAATTGGTTCAGGTCCTCTTGTTTCAACAATAGGTTTCAATTCAGTTTTGATAATAGGTTTATCAGTAATAGGAGCAATCAAAGTAGGATCTTCTTTTGATAATAAACTAGCTGCTTTTTCTTCACTCAATGAAGGATCATTCTTATCTACTTCTGGAACTTGTGCATTAGCAACTGGAATACCTTTTTGTTTCTTTTGAAAATCAAGATACCTTTGAACTTGGTCATATGGGATATAAGGTTCAGCTGAAAAACATTTAGCTATATTGATTTTAACTGGGAATTGTTTTTCACATGCAGAACAATACACATCATAATCACTTATTTCTTTATAACTAATATGATACAAACCATAAAGAAGAGCATCACGATCACGAATTGTTGTTTTTTGCAGGAAGGTTGGAAAATCAGTAATATCTCCTGATTTTTTTACTATGCATGCCCAAATGATTTTATTCAAATGTTCAGCAAATTGATTAGGTATCAATATACTTGATTTGAAATGTTCCTCTTCCTCTACATTTAGAGTTCTAACAGTATACTCTCTCATTGTTTGAGGAGTGATAACTGAATACTCTGGATACTTAATTTGTACATTTGGAAGTATTTCCATTTTGTGAGACCTCCTGAAATAATTTAACCATTAACGAATATTTATAGTTTCCGACATATTGATTATATGTTAATCAATTTTATAATAAAAATAATCCTTTAAAAACTTTTTTATAATTTCCTTATGGAAAAAAATGATATTGGGGAAAATTAATTCCCCAATACCATATGTAAATTTAATTATACTTTTGGACTATCATGTGCTCCATCAGCATCAGCGCCATCTTTAAGCTGACCGTGGAAATTAGCACCTTCGCCTCTGTAACGACTAGCTAATATCTGACATTGAGTATAAACCCAGTCTTCATGCCAAACACGATCAACATGAAATTCAACATCGACTTCAAGTTTATCAATTGTTGCAATATCACCTGCATAAAGATCTTGAGGATCTTTAGTAGGAAACATTCCAACCATCAATGAATAATATTCAACTGTAACGCCATCTGGTTTAGTTGTCCAGAAAAACATTGAGCAAGAATAATTTTGTTTTGCATAATTAGCGCCGGTCAATGAAGAAGCACCTGTGCGATAATCTCTAATCATTCTTGTCCAACCATGGAAAATAGCCAGGATAGGAAGAGATGAATATTCTAAGAATTTAACTGTCATTGTATTACCATAATCTACACTTGTAGGAGCTCCCCATTTAGTTCCACCAAGACCAGCAAATTCTGTCTTATTTAATGTTCCTCCCGGAGGAGTAACAGATTGACATGAAGCTTCAAGAGTTGCTGAAATATCTTTTGCTCCCGTCAATCCAGGTAGATTTGCAGTAGCTCCAAGCGCACCTGGTAATGTTGTTGGCAAGTCGACGAACTTGACGAATTGATAACCAGTAATGTAAGGATCAGCTACCCCTACATTGGTACCACCGAAGTTTCTATCGAACCTGTTATTAATTATGTTTTGGAAAGATTGTTCCATTGTATATCCTCCAGAATTTCTTTTTTATTTGTTCATATTATTTAACGTACAGGTTAAGCATAATTTTCTCAATTATTGGAGTTGGTTCCAGTGTAACATTACAATGACACATTTTAGATTTTAATTCGTATTCAGTTGCACCAACTTCAACATTGTAAGATCTAAGGCCTCTTGCTGCCTGTATATACTCAAGAAACGGAGTAATATCACTAGCAATCTGTGACCAAGTTTCTTCATCATTAAACTCAAAGATAAAGAATTTAAGATATTGCTCAAGAGCTCTCTTAATATAAAGAACAGTACGAATTGCATGAAGATCCTGAAGTTTACTAGGTCTCTTTTGAGAAGTCAATTGACCCCAAACAGTGTAACCAACATTAAACTTCACAATCGGATTCAATTGAGCAAGATACATGTTATCTCTTTGACCCAATTTAGGATTGAATCTAAGTTCTTTAATTGTACCTATTGTTGCACGATTCAATCCTGCAGATGGATACCAGATATCATACAATTTATCATTAAGCGGAATTAATGTCGCCATATGATAAACTGGAGAAACCCAAATATCACGACCTGTAAATGTATCGTAAACTTTATTATATGATTCATATAAAGCAACATATCTAGAATCAAATGTATGTTCATCTTCTCTTGCTATTATTGCATCTGCATAAGTAGCATTGTCACCATTATCCATGATAGCAACACAATCGCGTCTGTAATCATTTACAAGTGTATAAATTGCCATTTTAACATTTGTAGGATATCCTGCATCCCAAACAAGTGTAAAATAGATATTATCAAGATCTACAACATCATCATCAATAATTCCAGAATATGCTTGAGAAAGAACTTGATCTGCAACTGTAGAATCGATTCTAGCTTTTCCAGTATCTGGATCAACTATCACGAGTGAACCTTCACTTCCTTCAGCTAAATGAATCGCAACTGGACTAGAGAAAGGCTCAGTATAATCAAGACTATTTATTTCTACTGCATCTACTCCATTTTCATTAACTTTACAAATTAAAGTTTTGGAATAGGTTTTAAGAACATCTTCGATGAAAATTGATTCTCCTGATTCGTCTAACAGTGTATCATCAAATGAAACTTCGAAAGTTTCAATAATAACATCATCCCCATCAAATTGAGTTTCATATACGTCAAGTATATAAACATCTTCAACTGTAGGATTTGCATGTACAGTTAATCTTACACCTAAATCTTCATATACATCACCACGACCTACAGGAATAAAATAACAAATTGGAGTAAGGAAACCAACTGCTGTTTCCAATTGAGTATTCAATTCTAAAATTGTATTCTGAGAAGGAAGTGATTCTACTGTAACTGCCATATTTGTTGAATCTGCTACCATGAAAAGGTTTGCATAAGTTGCATCCGCAGGAAGTGGCCTTATAACATACAATGAATATGAAACAGACATATGGTTATTGGCTATATAAAGACCTTGACCATATTGTTTGCCATAATCGGTGATATTAGGTTTGCCGAATTGCTGAAACAATTCTTCCTGACTACCAACAAATGTAAGTTTATTGTCTGGACCTTTTCTGGAAATTACACAGACGAAACCTATAGTTCCAGGTACAGCTTGTACATAAGTAGATAGGTCAATTATTTTGGTATAGACACCTGGTGAAATTGGAATTGCCATTCTTTATCCTCCTAATGAAGTATATTTCACAGAAAACGTGGATATATTTTTATTTTTGTTCTAAAAATGAATCGAGAAAAATTGACCATTAACCTATCTTTTTTAGAAGTAAATCGACCAAATAAAAACTATCTCTCTTTCATCATGTTTTCTGATGGTGCTGAAGGTAACTCTAGCAAATAAAATTAAACTTGTTGGGTCAACACTTGCAGCTACATTTGTATTTGATGCCCATAAACCTGCTTCACTTAAATCATAAAAAGTAGTTCCTGTAGGTCCATCAGCATCGTTGTTGCCAATTGTTGTTGTTACTTTTGAAATTAAATATTGATTGTCATTTGCTACATCTTGTTCATATACAATCGAGTCAAATGGATGAAGATATCCGCTATTAGCACATTGTGGATCAGTTGCATTAATAATAGCTGGAGTATCTAAATCTGTATCAGTAGCGACTGGAACTACAGGATCTAAAGGATCACCTGAAGTTGCTCCGCCTGTTCCTAAACCAAACCAAGAAATATATGATGAAGCATCTCCTGATGATGGTACAAGATCCTGATCAAATGCTCTTTGCATTAACCATGTTCTTCCAGAATAAACAATAAGATTTGGTCCATCATGAAGTTTATTTTCAGGAAATGTTACTTGATCAGATTCCCCTAGTAATTCACCTGATGATTTATCAAATATTTGAACTCGACCTTTCGGTCTCTTACTGTCTGAAGATAACATATCTTTCATGTATCTTTTCTGGTTATCAAATATACGTACCTTTTTTGTACTCATTTTGAATCCTCCTATCGAACAATAATTTTATAATATTTGTTCATTACGGTGGTAGTAATTATTATGGATACCATTGATTTGGTGGAACAACTCCACCATCATCAATAACAGTGATCACAATTTCATCTCTCCAATAATCTTCAAGAGTTTCAAATCCCACACCAATTTCACCACTACCAGCCACATCTGTAAATTGCACTTCTACTCGTTCTCTAAACCATTCATTTATACATATTCTTTCAGGGTCAACACATTTATACCAATCAGGAAGGACAATTAATTCTCCAGTAGTATCTTTACAAATGTATTCATCCACATCATATATATACCCGATATCATATGTTTTAGTCCTATCAGGATAAGGCCATCCAGGTATACCACAAGGATGAAAATCATTTTCTCTAACTCTGAAAGCTATATCATCAAATTTTAAAATATTTGTAATGTTTAATTTATCTGTTATATTATTATAACTGTCAGCATACCATGCTGTAGGTATAACTTCATTCAAATAGTCAACATGAGGAATAATATCTTCTGCTGGTTGACGAATAATTATTTCACTAGAATCATGAAGACATACCCATGGTATACTATCAAAATAATTACCCATGTCAAAATTTTCTAAACTACTTCCTTCACAATTATAATAATCCCTATTAGTATGTGTAATATTTAATCTGTTTAATTCATCTTCTAATTCAATATATCTTTCTGGATGATATTGTCGAATATTATGATCCCATATTTCAGCCATTGTAATTGCATGATGAAGTGGATCATCTATGGCGTATATTAAATTAAAGGAAATTAATCTCGCTCGTTTAGGTTTAAAAAAATTTATAACATCATCAATTGATTCATCACTAAGACCCAATAACATATTAGAAAAACTTAATACTTGTATACCATATTGCATCCGAATGTATATATCAAATTCTTTCATCAATGTGGCTAAAGTAGAAATGATTATATCATCAGACGAGGCTAGAATTTCATTAAGCCATTCTAAAACTGTAGGGTTTACTTCATTTAAAATATCAGAAACATCAGTAGGATTTTGTATAAAATTTTCACTCTGAAGTTTTGTAAATTTAAGAAGGTATTCTGCTTGTAATTCTTTTGCTCTATCTCGATCAGGTGGTCGTCTCAATACTTGATTATATTCATCTACTATAACATCAAAATCTGTTTCATCTCCTTGATAATATTCATAATTTGGAGAATTACTTCCGTATGTTCTTCCTGACCATGTATTATATATATGTGATATTGATAATATTAATTCAAGTATTGAAAGATTTATATTATATGTTTCTACAAATATAACTCTATCCAATGGAATTAAGTTATCATGAACGTCAACATATTCATCATTGATTTTTCTAGCTATTATTCCATATAATTGTTTTAATTTTAAAATATTAGCTGAAGCTTGAATACTGAAATAAGGAGTGATTGATGGTAATGCAATACATGATTGGTTATCAATATCTTTAATTTCTTGTTCAGTGTACCACCAATGATTATCAAACTTGAATTGATTATAAGGAACTTTTTGAATTTCTAATTTTTCAACCTCAATCCCACCAAGGTCGATAGGTTTACTATGTATAAATAATTGATCAAGAACTGGATCATTTTTTAACCACCACTCATATATTTGAACATCATATACTCCAAAGAATTCTAAAGCACTTTTCATTGATTTTGGAGTACCTTTGATTTTATATAATTCACATAATGAATAAAGAAATAATGCTTTATCAATTCTTGTTCCTATGCCGTCAGCATAAACAAATCCAAATCCTCTACATGCTCTATTCAATAAATTATGAGGAAGACTTGATGCATCAGAACTTGTTTTTTGCAAATCTTGGAAAGTTGCTAATGAAGAATACCAATCAATTAACATTTTTCTGAGTCTATTATAATCAGAAGAATTAAATGGGACTTGATCAATAACACGACTGAAAAAATTCTGAGTTCGTATTTTTGTATTATTCGCTAAATTCCGCACTTCTTCTGGGACATCGCCGTTATCGCCCTCTTTTAAAAACTGCAGGATTTCGAAAAAATCATTTTCATTAATCAATTAAATTACCTCGATTGGAGTGTGATTATAAGTCCAAGCTGTTTCATGTGAATATGAAACAAACAGTTTATCACCTACTTGTAATTGTGATTGTAATCCTAAACCTTCCCAACTAAGGAAAGGGATATTATCAATAATTATAACAGTATAATCTACGGCTACTTGTTTTTTGGTACCATCAATAATTACAATTACATCTTCTAAAAAGAAAGGAATTTCCTTTAATTCAGTTATATTCAAAGTCATTGATGTAGCATCAACTGTAAGATATTCAATTTCATTTTGAAGATTGATAACTTTACTCTCACTACTAGAATCTAAAGCTATATATTCTCCCTGAAATTTTCTAAAGCATGAATCTAATACAAATTTTTCATATACTAATTCAATTAATCTATTTGGGTCAGCAATAGGTTCAGTAGTATCATATAATGATATATCATCATTTATCATTACTTGTAAATAAATATATATTAATTTTGAGAAAGTAGATTGTAGATTATTATAATCAATTTCATCTAATTTATCAGTAACAATAACAATACTAGATGAATCATTAGATGTAACAATCCTATAATCTAATAATATATTGGTTAATTCAATTTCTTCTCCTGTTAATTCAAGAGTATTTGTTAAATTATTTGTAATATTTTCATTTGGAATTACATATATATTTAAATTTCCTCTATAAGCAGAAAGTCTCATTCTTAATGATGTACATGTGATTTGTTGAAATGATATATTCTGAAACATATATCTATATGAATCACATGTAAATGATTCATTAAAAAGAAGATTTATTATCGAGTCATCAACACTCCAATTTTGTTGACTAAGTTCTTCTGGAAAATTGAAATGGTATTCATTCACAGGAGATTCAAAATATCGATTATAAATCCAGTAATTCAATTCAGGAATGAAATTCATTAATAATCCTTTTTCTCTTTTTTAGGTTTTTGTTTACTCATGATGCCTCTGTATTGCATCTTTTTAAAACCTCCGCTCCCAGCGGGAGTCTCATATGCAGCCATTCCAGCTGCAGCATTTTGCTCCAAGAAAGTTTGGAGTTGCTCATATATACTTTTAGATTTCATAATGTCAATTTCCCTTATTTTTTACATACTATATAGACAAATGAAAATGCTATAATTTATAATTTGTTCATAACTTTATGTAAGCAATTTCAACTAGAGAATTCATAATTTTCTAAGAGCCGAGGAAATTTGGATAGATAACTTAGATTATATATATAAATTTATGATATCAAGATTGTTGTAATTATTAATTTTAAATATTGAAAGGAAATAAAAATGGCTATATCAATGATTTGTGATATATGCGGGAAACCAATTGATCCAAAAGAAAATTTTAAAGATATAAAGCGTTTATCAGGTACGAATAATATCAGATTAACAATAAGTAATGTAGATATAATGAGCAATAAAGCACCCCCTAGACACAAACAAGCAGTATGTAAAACTTGTATTATAAATTGTCTTAATAACAGCTATATAGTTTAATTTTTAATGAAAGGATTATCATGATAGAAAAGGACAATGTTGATTTAAGTCGAGGATATCAAATTCAAAAGTTATGTCTTCGACTAGCATCTAAAATGATCAGGGATCCCATATTTCGACCACATGGGTTAAAGTTATTAGAATATGAAATAATTCCAACTAAAACATTACCAAAACATGCAGGAGCTGCTATCGACCATTATAGACAGCAGATATATATCGGGACAAAACCAGACGACCCAATTGAAAGGATAAAAGAAGAAAAACATATTGCTGCATTTATTTTGTTACATGAAATGATGCATATAATTCTTTTTCATGATTTTAGAATTAAAAATCGAAATCCTTATATGTGGAATATCGCTGGGGATTTTGTTATTAATTTGCTATTACAAGCTCTTGAGCCACATCAAAAGGTTAAACTTATTTCATGTAATACAAGTCAATATAATAAAGAATTTTGTATTGATAACATGTTTGATAACATGATCGAAGAAGAAGTTTATGATGTACTTATGAGTAAGAAATGTAAATACAAACAAAAAATATCCAAGATGTCTATTTCAGATTTATTGGGTGGCAAAGATCCAGGAGAAGGAGAAGGAGATAAAAATGACAAGGATAAAGATAAGAAACCTGGTGATAAAGGTACTGAAGAAGATTCATCTCAGGAAATAAATGTAATTGAAACTACATTTGAAGTTAATGGTAAAAAGTTTAAAGATGTACAAGTTGAATTCCCAACTCCTGCAAATATGACTTCTGAGCAGTTAGATGAAATGGATAAGAAGATGAAAGAATCTGCTGCGATTGGTCGTCAAATGATGGAAGGTGAATTAACAAGAGGAATAGGTTCATCTAAACTTGGGAAATTTATTAAACGACTTTTTAAAGTACAGGTTGATTGGAAGAAGATATTAGCTGATTCAATCATGACTGCACTTGAAAAATCTTGGGAAGTCGCTTGGTCGAAACCCAGTCCTTTATGGTTAGCTAATCCTACAACAATTGCTTATAGACCAGTTCGAATTGAAGAAGAAAAATTCGGGATTGTTATATTTAGTATTGATGAATCAGGATCAATGAGTGATAATGATGTTCGAGATGCTGTAGGTATTGTTCAACAAAGCCGAGAACATTATAAAGCTCTTTGGGTTATTAAACATGACTGGAATGTTGGGTGGACTAAAATGTATGAAGATATGGGTGAAGTTGATATTGATGAACTTCTTGAAAGAAAACAAAGTGGCGGTACAAGTCATAAAGATGTATTTGAAAAGATTACTGAGTATATAAATAAAGATCCAGATAATATGGTATCAGCATATATAAGTTGTTCAGATTTGGATTCAGATGTGGAAGATACTCAACATTTACTTCCATATTGGTTACCAAGGATTTATATTACAAATAACGACAGACAACATCCCGGGATCAATGGGAAAATAATAAAAGTTAAAATATAAGGGAGATGGGGATTATGGCAGGAAAAAGGAAAGTAGCTGACGACGAAGGAGTATTTGGGGGTGTTCTTGATCTTAATAAAGTAGTACCATTTGTTGAAAATCATATCATGATGCATAAGACTGCATTAAGTAAACATTCACATGCTAATGAACTTCGATATAGTGCACTTTGTATATCAGGTCCTCCTGGAATAGGTAAGAGTGATTTACTTGAAACAATTTGTAAACAACTTACTGCAAAGGGTCATCCTACTGCATTGACTGTTTATTATATGGCAACAATGCAACTTGAGCAGTTAACTGGTTTACCTAAAGCAGGATCAGCATCTGAAAAACAATGGCATCGTTGGTTTGCTCAAAGTTTAAAAGATGTTAAAGGAATGAAAGAACTTTCAAAAATGGGACCGATTTCAGATATTATTAAAACTATCCCTGAGTATGAAGTACAGGAAGAACCACTTTATACTCAATGGTCATTACCTGAATTATTTTCATTTCGGAATATAAGATATACTCCAACTGATGATAAAGGTAATGTAGCATTTAATTGGGATAAAGATACAATGGTACTCGCATTGGATGATATTCATTTGTTAAATAAAACAATGCAGAGTTACTTATTCCAGTTACTTACATATCGGTCTATCAACTCACATCAACTTCCTAAGAATGTTGTTTTAATAATGGCAGGTAATAGGTCAAACGACAGAGCAGGATTCCAGCAGATGCTTGCACCTATTACTAACAGGATTGATTTTATTGATGTTAAAAGCGACATTGATGACTGGACAAGAAACTTCGCTGTGGATTATGGTATAAGGACAGATATATTAATGTTCTTACAAAATCAACCGATGTATTTATCCAGTGATCCAAGAGAAAATGAAGCATGGGCATCTCCCAGATCGTGGACATATGCTTCAGATAAATTAACTCATTTTGAGGACTGGGTAGACAGAGTAGATATTGCTCAAATTTATACAATTATGAAAGGTCATATTGGATCTGAATATG
>Ga0307928_10000181_pt1 | contig 42798 bp, 57 predicted proteins | sample AceLakmetagen232_FD_201815 | JGI IMG/M metagenome (GOLD analysis project Ga0307928, IMG submission 201815) | Saline water microbial communities from Ace Lake, Antarctica - #232 | ecosystem: Environmental > Aquatic > Non-marine Saline and Alkaline > Saline | place: Antarctica: Ace Lake...
CACCCACCACCAGTCCGTTACGGACAGGCAACACACAAAACAAGACAAAAATCACTACAAACAAGTAACAAAAAACCATAAAAAACTCACAACAACCAAAAAACACAAGAAAAACACTACACCCCAATAACAAAAGACAATATTTAACTAAAAAAATACCTATTAATAATACACTTCATCTACTTTCCCACATTCAAACACAAAGAAGAATAAAATAATTGCAAACATCCCTGCAAGTACCATGTTCTTTGAATTAATACCTTCTTTTTAATAATTTCTAAACTATTTAAATCTTATTATATGAAAAATTACAAAAATAAAAAAATTAAATATTATACAAAGGATTAACTAACACTTACCTTTCTTTCCACCTTTCTTTGCACCAACTCCTTTTCCAGTAGCTCTTCCTTTTCCTTGTCCTCTTCCATCTCTTAGACCTTTAGAGCCACTTCTTGGACCTGTTTTGTCTCTGCTTGGCATTTTTGTATTTACCTCCTTTAAAATTATATCTCCCCCCGATCTTTCATCTTTTCTAATTTCCTTTGAGCATTCTTTCTTTTCCTTGCATCTTCTGATTCTAATCTTTCTTCCTGGGCAATTCTTTTAGCAATAAGGAGTTCTTGCTTTCTTATTTCCTCTCTCTCCTGTCTTAACCTTAATTTCTCTTCTTCTTCCTCGGCAAGTCTTTGCTCTCTTCTTTGCTCGGTTAATTTTTTTAACTCGGAAGAAATTTTATCTATCTTACTCTGTATGTTTGACTTTATATCTCCCCCATAAAACTTTAAGGAATCTAATTCTCTTCTTAATTCATTTAATTTTTCAACCTCAGTGGTTTTTTTATAATCTTTTTCCACCCTGTCTGCCACAATTAGCTCATCTCTCAATTCAACTGCGGATAAAGTATACCTATTTTTTCCTCTTTCTGGTCTCTCAAATGAACTAAGCCAAGCTAATTTTGCACTATCCGAGGTGAACATAGTCTCAACACGATTAAAAACTTCCTCCATGTATGAAATTTTAATTTCCTTTCTGCAATCCCTTATGCAGACCAGATTTAAGATGAAACTCTTTACAATAAGTTATGCCATTATCCAGACTATTACAACAAATTTCTTCCTGAATCTTATTACCCTTCCCACCACATTTTAATCCAACTACCTTCTTCATTTACTAGCCGTCTTATAGTTAGATAACCACAACTTTTTGTAATTATCTTTATTTAAATATTTTACTTTTGGTATCTCTGGATATGCCAAGTGAATAAAATCCAAATGAGCAGAACTAACTGGCTGTTTATATTCTTTTTTTAAATTCCCAACAATACATTTAAATATTGGTCTTCCCTTTTTACCTTTAGGCAAGTTGCGTAATATTGCACTTTTGAACCGATATATTTTCGGAAGGTTCTTATGAGCCACATCGCAAGTTGTTTCATTCTGGATATTGAAAGTTTCAAAGAACCTTAACTTAATCGGGCAAAACACATTATAATTTCCATACTCTTCTCCATTGCAATCTTTATGACCTTCTGTTTCAAAAACATAACAAGGAGGTAGATCAAATCTTTCAATTATAAAATCTAATTGTGCTTTAACTTGCCACCATAATGTATTATCCATATCAAGAAATAACACAAACTTAAAATCTTCACATCTATTTGACCACCCTCCAGTTTCCATATTTGGTATCTTAACTGCGTTTAAAACTATGCTGTAATTCAATTTATTTTTACTAGATTGATATTCTAACTCTTTTGACAAATCAGTAACTTTATCATAGAATTCTTTATATCTCTTTTTATCGAGATTTATATTTAGTTTCCACTGATTATTCTCTTTATTTGTTATTTTCATTTTTACACCCAAGTTGTCTACAACCATTACATACAGACCATACACTCCCAAAACTATCCACAGCAATAAAGTAAAATACTCTATTCAGTTATGGGAGCCATGGTATGCTAATCAAGTTTTGTAAGTATTTAAACTTTTTGATTTTTCATAAATTCAAACATTTCCTGTTGCCGTTTTTCCATGAAATACAAAAGACGCTGTATCTTATCTAAAACCTCTATCATCTTTTTTGTATTCTGGGCAAGGATTCCATTTCCACTTACCTTCAATCCTTGATCTGTTACAAGTCCTTCCAACAATGTTTTTATTTCGTTTATTTCGTTTATCTCTGCCATTATTTTAACCTCCTTAAATTTTTTAAATCATCTAACATGGCTTCCTTGCTAATATCTAAATTTAAATTTATCCACTTCTCGTACATATTAATTAGTTTGTCTGCCTTTTTAAGAAAATTATTATCTGATTCAAAAATTAAAGAGGCTACCTTATGAACGCACATCGGACTCTCTCTACAAAAATCAGTATGATTTATACAATCACAATCCATTAAGGTTCTCCCTTTTTTAGTAAATATTCTTACCATATGAATACTTCCTTCATTAACTTTGTATTGTTGTCCCATCTTGCTTGGAGCCCCAACCCTCTCAACTTTTCCTTCCTTAACAATTCTCTTTGCGTATTTTACTAATTCTAACATTGTACACCAATTGCAATTCTTTGTGCAGAGCTTAATATCTCGTGACATTCAGAACACAACATTTTAATATTTCTTAAATTATAGGTCCCGCCATCGCATCCTGACCAAATTCTATGTGGCTCGAGAGTTCCAACTTCATCCTCAGATTTATGGCACTCTTCACATTTAAAGTTAACAAATTCTCTGAGCAAAGCTATTTTTTTCTTACTCAGACTCATACTTTTCTGTCCTTAACAATTCTTTTTTACTTTTTATTCCAAGATTATTGCGATACCAATGTCTATGGTCTCCAGAAGAATATCTAATCTTTAAATGCAAAAATAAGAAAATTACCATAAAAATTATTGCCAAGTAATAATTATTTGGTCTTGGAGAAAATATAAAAAAAACTAAAGATGCCAAAAGAACAAATATGGAGAATCTTCTTGGCTCACACAATTCTCTTATCAAATCTACAAATCCTTCCAATAACCCTCTTGGATTAAAAATATATTTAAAAAAAATCTTTATATCCTCTTTTCTATTTTCCATCTTTTTCTCTCCTAACTTTATCCCAACGCTTAATATTACTGGCTTTTACCTGCTCTTTATACCTAGGGTCTAAATGATATTTAACTACCCAGAAACTAATATTTAACTTATTTGCTATTTGCATTTTAGTAAAGCCTTCATTACTTAACTTTCTCATCTTGTCGATGGTCTTTTGTTCTACTCTTGGTTTTAACATCGTTACTAATGTAAATCTATATTTATATCAGTATAATTGGGTTTATAAATCTTTCGCTTTTACACTCGTAAATTAAATGAACTGCCCAGCAAGATAATTCTGTTTAAGTTTTCTTGTGTGTCCTCTTCTTCCAACACTCTGCTTAACTAAAACAAAATCTTGTGCTACCCTTCTTCTATCAAAACTTTTTCCAGGTCCTTTGACAGACATTCTTCCAAAGAATGTTCCATCTTCGTTTTGTAATTCCTTTGTTCCAGTAACAGATACACGATTAACATACCTGCTACTTGGTTTGGGAATCTTTAAAAATATCTTCCTTTTCATATTTATTATAAGAATTTAAACTATTTAAATTTAACCCCTAAGTTTAATTTTTTTAATATCCTCAAAGAACAAGGCTATCAAGAGGGATATAAATATTATTAAGGATCCCAAGAAGGGATATTTTGGAGAAACTATTTTGCCCACTTCATCAAGATAACCCAACAAAAAGATTATCACCATCCCAAGAGAAATTAATAATCTCATCTTCTTCTTTTCTTTGGTTTAGTTAATCTAAACTTAAACTTTTTGCTTCCAGATTCTTTTGGTTTGTATTCAAATAAAACGGTAAATAAAAAAATAAACATCATAAAACCAAATATCAACCACAATCCTGGATTATTTATCCAAATACAATCTTTTCTTATTTCTGGATCTTCAGAGATACAATTGAAAAATAAAGCGTCTAAACTAAAATCTCCCAAAACTGGTGCACAATCTTCTGGACAATTATAAAAAGATTCGCCTCTTTCAGAATTACAAGTTCCATCTCCGCAATAAGAAACATTTTCTGATGGTTGAACAAGTACAGAACCTCCTCCAGTTGAAGTTCCTCCATTGCTTGATGGACACAACTCATTATCTGTATCAAAGTAAATCAATATTTCAGTGGTATTGGAATTACCCGCCAAATCTACGACACTAAAACTTAATAGTTGAACAGCCCCGTCTAAGGAATTATTAAAACTAATATTATTACATCCAGGCATTATTGTGTTTGCTGTTGTCACAATGCCCCCACTTGTAATGTTAAACGTGCAATAATCTAAGTTAGTATCAGAAACAGTATAATTTAAATCTCTGTTTAATAAAGAGCATTGTGGTAGTGGGCTAGGTTTTGGATAATCAATACTAACAATTAGTGGATATTGTAAATCTACTATAAAAGAATAATTATCTGACTGATTAGATAATTCAGAATCATTGGCTACCACATATATATAATTAGTTACTCCTTCAGAGGTATTAAATCCAGTAAAATTAATATAACTATTTGTTGTTGAGTTAAATAAACTGAATGAAGTTCCATCTGATGAGTTGTACAAAGAATAATTCATCGTATCACTATCTTCATCATATGAACTGAAATTAACTATTATGCTTGGAGAATTTATGTAACTTGCATTTAGTGGATTTGTAATTGTGATGTTATAAGGATTTCTGTTTGAAACTTCAAATGAATTAATTTCACTACTATTTTCATTTCCTGCACTATCATTTGTGTGCCAGTACCAACTTATATTCTCGAAGTTATCTACCTCGGATGCACTTAAACCATAAATATACATATCTCCAGAATGTGTTGTCACAGTCACATTATTGTATTCTCCCGTAGAATTTATTTCTATCCAAACCTCGCTTAGATAATCATCTGAGATATTTCCATAAATAGTTACAGCATCGTCGTTGTAAATAATATCTGAGGATATATGGGAATGAATTACCTCTGGGAAAGTTAAATCAACTACAAATGTTCTATTTAATGAAGTTCTTTCAATTCCTAAAGTATCATTACACCAAATTCCCCATTTATATCCTCCAGCCGTAATATTTATTGAAGTGGAATTCATTGCTCCACTATTTGGGGAAATCCATGTGTAATTCTCCAACCAACTTCCAGACCAATTTCCATATAACTTACAAGTATCTAATCCATCAGAATCAGTTGCAGTAAAATTAAGATAAATATCTGTTCCGCTATTAAAATAAGCACCATCAAAGGGGTAGTTTAAATTTATTGCGGGGGGACCAACACTTATATAAAAATGAACTGAATCACTTCCAATATTCCCAAAAGTATCATTTGCATAAACACTATATGTAAAATCTCCTTCACTTAAATTAGCAGAAACGTTATTCCCACAAGTGTAAGTATAATTATTTAATCCAGAATCATTTGTATACCAGCAGGTATTTAATCCCGCATAGTTATCTGATTCAGTTATATTTATTGTGTGGTTTTGATAATTGTAATATACTCCTTCTTCGGGGTGAATTATTGTGACTATTGGTGCTGTTGCGTCTACTTGAATTGTGTAATTACTTTCAGTGTCTGAATTTCCAGACCAATCAAAAACATCCCAAAACCAAGTAAATAAACCATCTACAAAAGTATAGACTATCCCAACAACTGTGCTAGTTTCACCTGGGCTGAATGTTGTGGTTGTTTGATTTATTTCGTCATCTGTAGAGTTATAAATATAAAGGGTTGCATTTTTTATTCCACGACCATCCGCAAAACTTGCAGTTAAATTTTGGGAACTCTCTGTAGTGTTGGTTTCGTTAGCAGGGCTTATGTGGGAAACATCTGGATTGTTTGTGTCTAAATAAATTGTTCTATTAGTGCCCCAATCACAATTATCTGCCTCATCACAAACATAACAATTCCATTCATAAGTATTTTGCCCAGTAAATCCAAAATTAGTGAATTCTGTTGAGTTTGCTGAACCTGTTACGCTTTTTGTTTGAGTTGACTCCTCAGAACCACTTAACCAAGTTTTAACAGTTACATTTTTTAAATTTCCATCATCGTCGGTAGAATTACAAATAAGTGTATTCGTTAAACTGCTTGAGTTATACCAATCAACGGGACTTTTAAGAATAGATATTGGGGCTGTTTCTGAAATGATTAAAGTTACAGGATGATAAACATTTGTCTCGCTTGTTAGATTATAAACTGTACTATTTGTTGTATAATCGGCTTTAGAAATTTCAATTGTGTGTGGTGTTTCATAAGCTTTTGTTCCTCCATTATTTACATACTCTATTAATTCTTCTCTTCCAATTGAACCAGTAGCATCTGTTAATTCTGAACTAATTAAATTACTATCTTTATCATAAATATTTACGAGAGCATTTTCTAAATATCCTGCTGAATTGTTTACTTGTGTTTGGAAGTACCATTTACGGGTTATATTATTATTAGTGTCTATATTCTCTTTAGAATCATCATAAGAACAATTCAAAAAAGTATTATTATATCCTACTTCTGTTGGAAATTCTGAATCATAATCAGAATTAATTATATAACCCCCAGAAGTTGTTAGATTTGAATCTCTAATTATATTATCATACCCCCCATAAGAGAAATAAAATGCTCTATCTTCACCATCATAAAAAAGATTACTGAAAACTCCATTTCTTGAAGTGTCTTCTAATAACATCGCATCCCCATTCCTATAAAAAGATATATTTTTAACAACTGCACCAGGAGTATCATCCATTCTTATATGCCCAATCCTAGAATTATTGAATATTGAATTATTTATCGAAAATCCTCCATTATTAACAAATGAAACTGCCCCATAAGAACAATTTAAAAATTTTGTATTTGTGATAGTTGCATTGTCATACCCCCAAATAGACATACAATATTCAGCTCCAGAAAAACTATAATCTGAACTAATCTCATTCATTTCACCATCAAAATTTATTGAATTGTTCATTATTTTTATACATGACCCAGTATCATACAAATCATTTTTCAAAATATAATCTCTCCCAGCAACAGTCAAATCCCTACAAACAGTAACATTAACTGAATCAACATCAAAAGAAACAGAATCAGAAGTTCTCCAAGTTCCGTCAGAAGATTGATTACAATAATAAACAATTGTATGTGCTCCATCAACCATTGAAGTATTTGCTAATGTAAAAAATGTTGAATTTACAGAAGTTAAAGTATAATTTGTTACTCCTGAATCTTCTGACCACCTACATTCATCCATATCTGTTCCTGTCGAAACATTAAAATATGTTGTGGGTTGATTTTCTGTGAATATCTGAGCTGGCGTTGGAGAGATTATATCTATGTAGGGGGTGTATGTTATGTTTAGTTTTGGTCTTTCTGATGTAGTTGTGCTTTCTTTACTAGAAAATATTAATGTGTTGTCTGTGTTCCATTCAGATGGCTTGAGGGAAAATGAAATTTGATCGTTGGAGATTAAATAATTTGTTGGCACAGTTACATCAAAATATACCCATTCAAAATCATGACTACTATTCACAATTTGTTTGTCTATTTCTGTTAAATTGCAATTTGTAGAGTTATCAAAATTTAGCCCACAAGGTTGATTATTCCAAGTCAAATCAGTTTCACCCAATATGTTTGACCCCGTCCCATTTGTCCAATCATTATAAAGATAAAAGATTGAAACATTTACAAAAGCACCAACTCGATATTCTTCAAATAAATGTAACTCTGCATCACTTACAATGGAATCTGGAATGCTGGAAATATTAAAACTTATATAAGATATCTTTTTTAAATATGCCCCAGTAAGATTACTTGCTATATATAGTCCATTTGTTCCACCAAAATTATCCTCTCCACCTCCCTCTATATTTGATATAGCAACAAAAGAGTCTTTTAAATTCTCAGTATCAGCATCTTGAAGAACCACACTTGGGTCGATCCAAATCAAATCATTATTTTTAAATCCATCTGCTTGCCAGTCTCTACCAATTTCATAATAAGCGGTTTGATTATCTTGAACATAAAGAGTTCTAGTATAATTATAATCAAGAACATCATCAAAACTTAAAACCATATCGTCTTGATAAATATAAAATTCATCGTAAGTAAAATCTTTATCTGATTCAACATAAACTCTTGCTTTAAATTTTGTATTTGGTAATTTTAATTTATATCCCCACTTGTAACCATTTCCAGTTTCATTAATTATTACCTCAATACCATTTGCTGATTGTGTTGGCATTTCATTTCCTGCAGGATTTAAACCAACAAAAGTTAAGTTCATATTTGAATCTCTTAATTTCAATTCTAAAATTTCTTCAGTAGACTTTCCATTAGTTGGATTTGTAGTTTTATTTAATTTTACAATAGAATTAACTGGAACATAATTTGGAAATCTACGAGTTTCATCATCTATAAACTTCTGTCCACCTAAAGTAGTGGTCCTAGTTCCATCTGGATTTTTAATTATCTCCCTTGTTGCAGTACGCTGATATACATAGGAAGAATTTTTATCCACCATATTTCCATCATAATCTTTTATTTTATTATTTTCCCAAAAGTCCCCGCCACCAGAGCCCCCCCCTCCAGCAAGAACTAAACCAAAAAATAGTACACCCACTAACAATAAAACTAAAACAAATTTAAGTTGTGCTTTTTTATTCATTGTGATCGGTGTTTATACCCAACAAAAGATAATATTAAGATTATTATCATTATCAGTATACAAAACAGATAAAAGTTATTTAGTTCATAAATCTTTCCCATAAAGTCATTTGGTTCATAATTTGGAAATAATTTCTCTATAAGTTTTTGTAACACATTTGGGGTGGCACTAAAAAATTCTTCAATGGTTATCTCTGCGTCTTCTACCTCAATGTCTACCAAATAATCCGCACACTGGTCCTTGAACTCAAAATATCCTACTGGACAATTATTCATAAATCCTTCCCAAACACAAGTATTATCATCAATCTTCCAACAATCCACAGACCTACCCGCAGAACCGCCTTCTGATAAAGTTAAGTGATAAGTCGAATCTATCTTTATATTTCTATTATCTGACACACCATAATTTACCCCATCAGTACAATTAATATACCAGACATAATCTGTTCTGTCTTCCATTATTGGACTATTCCTTATTGTTGAAAGAGTGTTATTTAATGAGGTACTATTTGTTCCAAAATTTACTCCATTCAAATAAAGTGAACAAGACAAAGAAGTATCTACATTATCTACTGGAAGATAAATAAAATCAATATTTAATAATTTCCAGATTAAACTATTTGTTGGTTCACTAAGAGACACTGTTGGAGATTCTCGGTCTATAGTAAAATTATATGTTTCGTCTGCGTTTATATTATTTGAAGTATCATTAATCCAAAACTTTGCAAAATAATTTCCTTGGTTCATATCTTCATAGGTATAATTACAAAATGTTTCGTTAAGAGGAGTCATTGTATAATTTGTAACAAAATTATCAAAACTAAACAAACAAGAACTCACATTTATTCCTTCCCCGAAGATAAAACTCAAGTTAAAATCTAAATCTACCGTATTTATGTACCTTGCATTAGGAGAAATTATTGTAACATCAAAATCTGTTACAATTCTTGTGAAAGTAACTTCATCACATCCCTCATTTCCAGAACTATCATTCATACAAATGCTCCAAGTATTATTCCCTGAGAAACTCACCAAACCAGTTAAATTTTGTAAGCATGAAAATGTTTCGTTAACTGAAGACGAATCAGAATACCAACAAGTATCTGGAGAAGTTTCTACATAAGAAAAATTCATTTCACTTATTGTATCTGTGTAAGTAGTTGCTATTGGATAAATAATATTTACCACAGGATTATCACTATCAATTGTAAACGTTAAATTTCCTTGTGCCGACCAGTCTGAATTTCCTGTGGATTCATTACACCAAACATTCCAAATATGTTCTCCTGAAGGTATTGACGTAAAAGTAAAGTTATTTTCTACATCTTCATTTGGAGAAACAATTGAAATATTTTCCACCCCATCTAACCATAATGAGCAAGAATCTATGCTCCCCCCGTCTGGACTTGGAATATAAGTCAGATTAATTCCTGTTCCAACTGAAAAAAATGAATTATTTTCTGGATAAACTAAACTAATACTCGGAGGAAAAGTATCTACACCAAATATTATTGTGCTTGATTGCCCCATATTTCCAAAAGTATCATTACAGAAAGTAATAACACTATGAGAACCTTCTGCTAAGGGAGTCATTGATTCATACCAATAAGTGCTATTTAGAGAACTCATTGTAACATTCACAGCTCCATCTAAACTATAACCACACCAATTTGCATCCTCATTTATAGAAACATTTATTGGAACAGTGGTAGAGGTGTAGGTTTTAGAAGTTGGTATTATTAAATTTAGTTCTGGTGCGAAAGTATCTACAGTTATTGTTCTTTCTTCGGTGCAATTTTCTCCATTCACATTTGAGGCACATGCTTGGTAAGTATAATCTCCTCCAGACAATCCACTTTTTTCAATTAATAAAGTATAACTTGTTTGATTTAATCTTGCAATCCCATATTCATAATATGCTTCCATTTCGTCTGCACCGAGAGTTCTATTCCAGAATGCCACTTCGTCAATATATCCTTTCATTCTATAAGAACTTGAACTATAAGTTCCAATAGTAAAAGTAGAATCTGCATCTGCAACTATCTGCATTCCTTTATTGTCTGAGTTTTTTAATTCACCATCAATATATAATAATCTATTAGTTCCATTAATTACTGCACAATCTAAATGCCATTCATCATCATTATACCCCCCGTCGTGCATAATCCATGTATGGGTTGAGTCGTCTGCGTGTCTTGTTAAAAATCCTAATTTTCCTTGTCCTCCTTTACCTGCGTGTAGACCTAATTGGGTGCTTTGTGCATCAGATCGTTTAATACTCGAAATATAAGCATTTGACCCCCAATATCCTCCACTTGATTTTACCCAAGCACAATGAGTTAAGTTTTGAATATTCCCTGTTAATTCTTTACTTGGAACTGAAGCTATGTAATCATTTGAACCATCAAAATATAAAGAATTTCCAAATCTTCCATCTGCTACAATTGAACCCGCCCCATTTTTTGTAGTTCCACTATGTTCGTACATACTTGAGTCATTCACCAAGGAATCTGCAGAACTATATGATTCTCCAATTCCAGATTCATTGTTTAGACTATACAACAAAACTAAACTTTCATCATAAAATGTAAAATTAGTTCCATTCCAATTAAATTTAACTTCTGAAACATCATAACCATTTCCATCAATTGTAACATTTATTGTTGTGGAACCTACTCCTATGCTTGTTGCATTAGTTTCAGTAGGATATATAAAATTTATTAAAGGTTTGGGATAAATTGGTTCGCCATAATCAAAAGTAACATTATACAATTCTGGAGTAAAATCTGTATCCCCAGTTAAGAAATCAAACTTATATTGAAAATATTGATTATCTGTTAAATCTGAAATATCTACATAGGAAGAAGTATCATAAGTTCCATTCCATGTTTCTGTGTCACATAAAAAATCATCACAACTTCTTACTGAAACATTCAAATGTAAATCCACCCCACTTTGATAAACATCTTCAACTTCCCCTGCACCAAGAGTTCTATTCCAAACTGCAACTTCATCTACTTGTCCATACCAATATACTCCTCCAAAAGCTTGTCCAATGGCAAAATTATTATTATTAGTTGCCAAGTTTCCGCTCCCTGTTAATTCTCCTATTGCTTCGCCATCCATATATAATTGTCCTCCAGTAGAATTATCATAAGTCCAAAGAACATGATACCATCTGCCAAGACTTAATTCATCGGTCATTCCAGATACATTTCCCCAAGTTCCTCCACGATTTCCATAAACATCCATCTTTTTATAATCCCCTGATGATGTTCCATATAACTTAAAAAGAAAAGGAGAGTCTGCATCTCCACCATACTTTCCAGCAGGATAATTAACAGTCCCAGTATAATACCTATCTATATTCATCCAAAAACTTATTGATATTTTCTTAGTTAAATCATATGGAGTGTCCCCACATTGAATGTAATTTCCTGTAGTTTGCGCTGCTTTGCCCATAACTCCTGTAGTATAAGTTCCACCGCTAGTCCAAGTAGCATCATTCCCATTTCCTGACGAATCAGTTAAATCATCATTCATGTGCAATAATGCAACATTTCCTGTCATATTTATTCCATTAGATGTTGCTTGATTCTCTGGAAGTTCTTCTTGATTGTAATCCCATTCAGGTGTCCAACTTATATTATTAAATATCTGTGGGACAATTAAATCATAAATTTCTGATTCATAAACTCCTTGGGGATAATATTTTCCATTTTGATGTTCATACATATTTGCGATTTCAGTAGTAGAAAGAGACCGACCCCAAACAGCTAATTCATCCATTGTTCCTAGAAAAGCAGTTGATGACCTTCCAATCCTTAATGTATCAATCGCAGATAATGGCGTGTCTCCACTAGTTCCTGTATAACTTGTTTTTTGAACTCCATCCATATAAATGTTATAAGCTGAACCTCCCCAAGTTACTACAACATGATGCCAACCAATCTGAATATCATCTTTTATATATGTTCGAGTACCACTTGCTCCTTGAATCATTAATGTTTCTGAAACTGCGGAACCACTACAAGTCCCTAAAACTATATTTTCCCAATCTGTTGTTCCATAAGTAATAATGGTATCACAGGCATGAGTCGCAGTAATTACTTCGGGAAAATACAACCATGCAGAAAAAGAATAAAAATTAGAAGCTATTGCCCCAACATCCACATAATCATTATTCCCATCAAATACTCCTGCATGACTTCCTAATTGTGAAGCAGTAGTGAAAGTTGCCCCTGATACCGAACCATCCCTTCCATTCCCAGAACTATCCAACCAATTATTATTCATGTGTAATAATACAAGATTGCTTGTCATGTTCATTCCAGTTGTTGCATTGTAAATACTATTATCTGGAGATTCTACTAAACCTTGTTCTAATCTAACAAAATTAGAAGCATCTAATGTTGTGTTTTCATAAACTCCATTATTAAAATCTGCCCCCTCTGTTGTGTAGGTTGGGTCTATTGTCCATAATTCTCCACCATAATAAAAACTAACATCATATTTATATTCACTATCCCAATCAGGAGCAATCGCAGTAACATAAAGTGTTTTTGATTCTCCTTTATTTAAAGTAATGTAAGAATCTCCAGTATCTAAATAATTATCATAATGAACTCCTATTTGATTTCTATATTTATGTACATAAGTTTCTCCCACCATATCATTTCCCTCGTAAGGAATATTTTCCTCATACCATTTATCTTCACAACCTTCCTCCTCACATTCTTTTTCATATTCCAGAATAACATGGTCATACTCGTGAGCAATAGAATATTCAAAATCATTATAAAAAGTTGGATTAATATCTGAAGCATAAAAACTTAATGGTTCGTTATCTTCATTACTTATAGTTATTTCAGATTCACAAATTCTATTAACACATTCTTTATTTTCTGGACTAATAGTAAATTCAACACTTGAATCAATTATTTCAATATAAGTAGAATCATCTCCCAACTTAAATTTATCTCCTTTCTTAACTCCTTTTATTTTAGTTGTCTTTTTATTTCCATTCCCAACAGATATTTTAGTTACTTTATCGTAGCAATGTTTATTTCCCCATGCGTTTCCATTTTCACACGCAGGAATATCTTTCTTGTATTTTTTCTTTGCTAAATCTGGAACTTCTGAAATAGAATAATTATAATAAGAAATTTCTAATTCATCTCCAATAAGTTTTAATTCATATTCGTATGGTTCTGTATTAGAAGTAATAACTGGTTTTAATGTATCTATGTTTAAACTAATATCTCCCTTTGATCTAAACAAATCTAGTAACCCTGCATTTGTTAAAGGAACTGCCACAAACAAGATTGAGAAAATGGTTATGACTAATGCTAATTTTATTAAATTACGGCGGTTCATTTTATTGTGTAACTGATTGTGTTTTTTCCCTTTTTATAAGTGTTTTATTATTTATAAATCTTCTTGTTAAAATTGCTCCTTTAAAGTTAGCATAATTTTACTAATTCATTTTTTTCTTCGTCTTTTAATTCAGATATTTTTTTATAAATCATTTTTAAAACCTTTCATATAAAAATTTAATTCCAAAATAAACAAAGATTAAACCTATCCCCACACATAAATAAAGAGACGTTGCCGTTACTCCAGGGAAACCCATTATTGAGGATAATTTACCAATATATCCATTATTTAACCAATGTAAAGAGGATGGAGGAAATTTTCCTTGAAAAATAAAAAATAACAAATCAGCAAGCCCAAAATACATCCAAAGTGCAAAAGAAGATAAAAATAAAGATATTGTTTCACTAAAATCTTTTCTTCCAAACCAAAAATAAGATGCACTTATTAAAACTAATACCACTAAATTGAATTGATAAAAAAGACCCCACCAACCAATACCCTCTGCACCAAAATCACCAACAAGATATTCTGATGGTGTTCCAAAAATTCCAGAATGTAAACTTAATATATCAAAACAGGAGATTGTAGCAACAACTAATATAGAAAAGATAAATATCTTTTGATATGTCTTCAATTTTTTAAACATTTTAAAATTTCTCCCGAAGTAATTTTGTCATAAGGAAAATAATTAAAAATGAGATTGCCACACCAAAAATTAATGAAATTGAAGTAATTGCTTCAAATCCTAATGTACTTGAAATCCAAGAAACTGCAGGACTTTGCATTTCAACAAATTCTGGGAGACTTGTTTTTGTGAAAATAAAACTTAATAATTCTCTAAATCCAAATAAAATTAATATATATGAAGAGAATCCTAATGCAAGAGCTTCACTAAAATCTTTTTCAGAAAAATAATAAATTATTGGTAAAATTAATAAATATAAATAACTATATAACTCAAAAAAAGACATTAAAATTACTACTAGAAAAGACAACCCTATACACAAATTATATTTTCCCAAATTTAGAAATTTTAGTAGTCTCTTAAAATTCCATCCAAGTAAGTGTAGCCCCAAAAGTAATAAAATAATCCCAACCACCATTGACCAAATAAAATAATCTGCATAAATTACAGAAAGATTATCTAAACCAACATCTGCTCCACTATACATAGAATAAGCTTGTAATGCTACAAAATCTGTTGGACCAGGAATTGGGTCTAAAAAAAACAGAGATAAAATTAAGATAATAATTCCTATTGTTTTAATAGTATTTCTTTTCATCATAATTCCAGTGGTGGGCACTCCCCACAATATGCTCCATTTACTTCATCGTCAATACAACATAAAGAAAGACTATTACAATCTATTGGATTTATTACTATTCTATCTTCCCCACAACTATATTCTGTTAGCCAGTTATCAAATTTAAATTCACATTGGTCCAAATTCATAAAGGGCGTATAAACTACAACCCCCCCAACTGTTGGTTCTATTCCTCCATCAGAATCAAAGCAAGTATCTAAATCATATATCCATTCACAATAGCACCCATCATTATCTCCAACACAAATATATTCATATCCTTCATCACACCAACCAGTACAATCGTCTGATTCATAACAAGAAGTTTCTCCCTCTGGTATACATTCGCACCAACCACCATCTAAAGTTCCATCCCCTGTGTTATACACCCCGCAAACACTTCCTGGAGGGCAAGTTCCTCCGCAAGAAGGATATGGTGTTGTAGGATTATGTTCACACGAATAATCGAAATCCCCACATCCTCCCTCAAGCCAAGCATAATCACAATCTGGATCTGCACAATCAATTAATAAATCCCCATCATTATCTATTCCATCTCCACAATCTGATTCATTACCATCAACTATTTCCTCCACATCAACTATTTCACCAGAATCTCTACATTCGCCTTCTTCACAAATCCAAGTATCTCCATATTTAACAGCACAATCTATATCTTCGGAGGTATAAGTTAAATCTGAATTGCAATATCTCTCCCTTAAATTTCCATCCGCCAGACATAGATCTCCTATATCTACCCCACTCATAACTAAACCATAACTTAAATAATCTCTCCCAGAATCAGTCTCAAGACAGGGGGGAATAGGGACCGAACAATCATGTTCACAACAAACCTTTGTTATATTTTGTTCTTGAAGAGAAGAAAAAAACATACCCATATCTATTAAATACATTTTTCCATCCACATCACAGTAAGTAAAATTCATAAAAAGAATTCCAATTACCAAAATAATTAATGCAATGTTAATATAAGATTTTTTCTTTTGCCAAGCAAAAAAAGCAAAACCAAAAAATATTATTGCAAAAACAATACAAAAAGTATGGTTACAAAAATGTAATTTAATAAAAAATTCATTTGCCCACTTGTGAAAATATTCTAATACAAAAAATATAGCCAAGACTAAAGAAAATATTACAAAGTTTTTCCACTTTTCTAATTCTTTTTTTATCTTATTTTTTTTCATTAAAAATAATCCCTCCCAAAAACTTTAAAGTCAACAAGATTTTTTAGCCATGTGATTAAAAACACCCAAAAAACTAATGCCCAAAAATCAGACAACCCATTTATCGACGGAAAAAGATATAAAATAAATCCTTTTAATATATAAACAGTTATAATCACAGATAATAAAATCTTCAAATACTCTTTTATGTCTGGTACAACTTTGTTTTTATTAAATTTTATTTTCATCTTTTAATTATTATTACTACAAATAATGCCCCTCCAATGATTAAGATTATTAAGATATTATTATTTATAAAATTGCCTAAAGAATTGCCTAAATTTACGGAAGGTAAAACCTCGGAATAATCTTCCTGAGAATCCGAATCAAAATAAGAATTGTCTACCTCTTGCTCTACAGAATCTTCTTCCACAACATAATTTATTAATAGATTATCGTCAGAGTATATCTTCTTCTCTTCAATAACCACATAAGGTCTTATGCCAATAATTACATCCCCAAGCATATCTGTTTTGAGAGGAATTTCTTTTATGTTATCTCCTTTATTTAATCTTAAAGAATAATCTTCATAAGTATAAATATCTAAAATTTTATTCTTGTAAACTATTTTTACTCCAGCCATATTGAAAGAAGCAATATTATTCTCAATCTTAACTTTTATTTTTTTATCTTCGTTTAATTTCTCTTTAGAGATTGTTTCTTCAGGGTATATTTTTAATCCGTCTTTATTAATTATTACTTTATAAAAATTAATCCACTTATCTGCAACTCCATCATTTTCTATTAATTTGCAATATTTATCAATTCCACTTCCAAATGCTTCATAATAAATTGAAACAAAATCATTTACTTTTAATGTTTGTTTTGAAGTAACTTTTTTATTTCCAATTGTAGTTTCCCAACAAGAATCTTTTGGTTGTCCAACTTGCTGATTTCCAGTACATTCACAAACAAAATCTTGTGAATATGTCTTTAAATTTAAATTTCCAATTAGAATAGAATCAGTTGTTGTTGTCATTTTTGAAACTTCATTTTCTCCAACCTCCACAGCCCGTATTATTGTTTCTAAATTATCTGGAACTCCTTCTGAAAGCATATTTTCACATTCTCCGCTTTGAACATTAAATGCTTCGTCTAAAGAACATCTTAATAATCCTGCTTGTGATTGTGTAATATATCCAACACGAATTGTTTTGTCCTCTGGAACATTTATTGTTCCACCACTTGCCAATTTATTTAATATTGTAAAACTCGCAGAACTTGAAGCTCCTCTTTCTGTAAAACTTCTAACCACGGTAGGATAAGTATCTGGACAGAATTTCTTAACTGAATAAGTTAAATCATTTATATCAAAACTACTTCCTCCAGCAAACTCGTCGAATATAGCAACCTCATCATTATCCACAAAACAATCAAATAAAGGTTTATATCTTGGGTTTGATAATTTAATCCAACTACCATCCGTTCTACCTCTTGCAATCATATTTAAATTAAAATTTTCTACAGGGGTAATCATTCCTAAACTTTGTCCATTAACTATAAATTCCACTTCGTCTTTATCCAACAAAGAAGGTTTTAGTTCTATTGTCCCTTTTGAATTTAAATCATAAGAGTTTGTATTAAATTGTGGAAGAAAATTAATAGAACCGCCTATATTTTTACAACTACCAGCCCCTGTAGGGCAGTATGTTCCTCCCTGAGATTCATAATCAATTTTAAAATTTTTATTTAAAATATCTTCATTAAATTTAATCTGTGCCAGACAATCACTTCCAAAAGAACATTGGACAATTATTTTTATTTCTCCATCCCCCCCAGAAGGCTCAGGACTTAAAGCCACCTCATTGTCTGTAGTTATCTCCCAATATTTTGATGTAAATGTATCAAAATACCACGCTGCGTTTCCTGCAACTGGTGTTCTAAAATAATTAGCATCAGTAAATTGATCATTTACTTCTGTCATAGGAATCCATCCATATTCGTTTCCTACGCTAAACATTCCTAACTGATTTCCAATTACCCCCACTAAAACAATTAAAACCATTAAAATGAATATATTTTCTTTTTTCATTTTTTAATAAGATAAATACCAAATAAGAGTGCAAGCAATCCTACCAAGTACATCCAGTAATCCTCCAAAAATTTATTTACATCAAACAAAACATCTGTTTGTTCTATTTCATAAATCTCTTCTGTTTCTTCTTGTTCTTCAACTTCTTCAATTAATCCATCGTCTATATCTACCTTTACCGCATATCTTGTGTCCAACGTATAATCATACAATAGCGTGTCTATATTTACATAAGGTCTAATCTTAACTTCCAATATGTTATCTGGCAAATCTAATTCAAACTCGGTAGTACCAAGAGATAACTGTTTATCAATATTTTTAACAGTGGTCTTCCCCAAATTATCTGTGGTTGTTAAAATAATTCCCCCCTCAAAAGTTTTATAAGAATTTGTAACTATTGCTTTTTCATCTTCGTAATCTACTTCAATAAAAGAAGTATCTAAATCAAAAACGTATTCTACGTTAAATCTTTTCAATCCATAATCAGAGTGGTATGTTTGAAGGGCAGTTAATTCTACACTTAGGTATTCGTCAAGGGCAATATCTTGATTTAAAGAAGTATCATAACTTTCTCCTTCAAAACTAAATCTTGCTGTATTTTCATTAAGTGGACCGTTAGAGGAGAATACTTGATTTCCTATATTAAATGAATTATCTGTCTCTTTATCATAATTGTTTCTTTGATGTGAAAAAAGAAACTTCCCATTTGTTTCTAATAATTGGTGGGTAGAAATTTTAGTTGAAATATATTCATATGGTTCTGTTTCGGTAGTGCAATATCCTTTTTCTAAATTAAATTCAGATCCAGAAGGACAATTAAAAGTTAAGATTGCTCTAGATAAACATTCTTTATCCTGTAAACTATATGCTTGGTTGGATTCACACTCTGTAACGAAATTTGTTTTTTTTCCGATATATTCTATGCTCCAAATTTGTCCAGAAGGAACATTATAATCTTCTCCATTTACTAATCCTTGAAGTGGTTCTACTTCGGTAGTAGATCCAATATTTGAATATACTTTAAGGGGGGATTCTTCTAAACAAAACTTAACAAAATTATCTAATTTTTGGAGATTTACTTTATCTCCTTCATTAAAAATAGATACATAATATTGCTCATCTGTTTCTACAGAACATCCAAAGGATTGCTTATAGGAAGGTTCTTTAATTACAACAGTTGCATCACAATTCATTTTTCCTTGATTCTTACAACCGCATGTTGCTGTAGTAATTACTTTTATTTTATAGTTTCCTTCCAAATTTACTTCTTTTGTTGGCAAACCATTTTCATAAATATATATTTTATCACTTAACACAGAAGGACTAATTAAAATGTTTAAATCAGAAGGATTTCCCACTCTTTCAAATTCGTGATTAACTACTTCTATTTCCTTATCTCCTAAAAGATATATTTTAACAGATGTAGATGAAAACCACTTATTTGCAGTGCCAGTCTCTCCAGTAGGATTGGATTCAATTATTGTTTTAAAATCTTTATCAGAAAAATCTTCTTTAGTTATTAAAATATTTTCCCCATCAATATCTATCCCGCCGAAAGTATCACACTTACCAGATTTTGGTTTTGCAGTCACTAAATTAAAATCAGAACCAAAAACTTCGGAGCAATACAAAGTATTACCCATTTTTGGAGCCAATATTTCCCAGTAAAGCGAATCATATGTTTGGTATCCATCTACCATCCCTGTATTAATTAAATCAGTTATTTGATTTGGACTTTCTCCATAAGGTTCATATCCATATTCGAAATTAAAAACAGAAAAAATTCCTAACTGACCCCCAAGTAGAAGAACCGAAAAAATTACAATAGTTAAAATAAAGGTATTTTCTTTTTTCATTTTTGTTGAATATTATTTAGTTACTTTTTTTTCTTTTTTGCTTTTTTCTTTTTTGCCATATTTGTTTTCTCCAATTTAATTAAAATAAATCTCAATAAACAATTTTAAGGACTTACCCCCAAAAACTTTAATATGTAAAATAAAACTGCCACCAAGATAATTAAATATATTGTTCTACCATCTGTATCTGTATAAAAGAAGTTAAAAACTTTTTTACCAATAAAAAATGATAACAATCCAAAAACAATCCAACTTGCCCGCTCTGGATCTAATGCTAGAGCATTGGCTATAAAATTACTTGGAACTTCTAACCATCCCCTAACTGTTTCTAAATAAGGCAGTATCTTGCTAAGCAAATCATTCATTCTTACATATTAATGATTCTATTATAGGAATAAATCACATATCCTAAAAGCACAGCCAAAATAGTTGACCAATTTACCATACCAAAAAATCTCTCTGACAGCGGGAAGAATACCCAAAATCCATTTGGTGCCAATAAAGATATTACAGCCACAGCTAGAATGATCATATCAATTGCTTTTACTAATCTCCAATTTGTCATCATCATCTCCAATTTAATTAAGTCCTAAGACTATTTAAATTTTTGTATAGCCCTGTATGCGAAGTAAACTCCAGACACACCAACAATGTAATACACATAAGTAGCCCACATCATGGGTAAAACCATGTCTACAACATTGTAACTAATTGCATCTAAACCCCAGTTTATGGCTCCAACTATACAAAGACTTCCTGTTACCTTATCAATCCAATTCATTTTTACCATTCTTTTACCTCCATTTTATTTATTTTTTGAATAAAAAGATTACTACAAAAACACCAACAATTCCGAATAAATACATCCAATAATCTTCTAAAAATTTATTTACCTCTAAACCATCTTGTGAATCTCCAGTTGGTTGTTCTTCTAACTGGTCTTTTAAGTCACTAATTATTTCTTCTTGTTGAGCCAAGGTTAATTCTAATTGTAAGATTAATTCTCCTTTTTCTTCTATTGTTAAATCAAAAGAATCAATCATCTCTGCTTGTTCCTTAATGGTTAAATCCAAATTAGAAATTATTTCTGCATCATCATTAATCTCATTTTGTAATGCTTGAACAATTCCGATTTGATCTCCAAAACTCAATTCCATTAAATTTATTAAATTCGCTTGTTCAACATTTGTAACTTGTAATTCAGAAACCAATTGGGCTTTTTGTTGTAAGTTTATTGCTAATTGATTTATTAAGTCGGCTTGTTCATCTATGCTGTCTGTAAGATCCTCAATTATTTGTGCCTGCTCTTCAGAGGATAAAGATAATTGAGAAATTAATTCTGCTTGTTCTGCGAGGGTATCTGAAAGTTCATCAATTAATTCTGCTTTCTCTCCAATAGATAATTCTAAATTTTCTATTAATAAAATTTGTTCATTTAAATCTTGGGTAAGTTGTTCTATTAATGCTACTTTCTCTTCTATTGATAAAGTTAAATCATTAAGTAAACTATCTAAATTATCTTCATTTGATCCACATGGACCATCGAAATAATAAATTGCACCGTCACCAATATCTGAATTATCATCTATACAATTAATAACACATCTATTAAAAACTTCTGGATGATACCAATCAGAAGGATATTCATCAACCCATCCAATATGTTCTGCGTTACGTTCATCCAGCAACCAAGCATCACATTTCTTTGGTGTAGAAAAATAAATATTTATCCCTTCAGGAGCACAATCCTCTGTACAAGAATACATGTCCTCTTGTCTTTCAACATTATTATTACATCTTCCATCCCCGCAAGTTCCATATTTGGACCCATCACATTGGTCTCCATGACCATCCCCATCAATATCTGTTTGAAATGGATTATAAACATAATAACAATTATCTTGAGAATTTTTTACCCCATCAGAATCATAATCTCCCGAAGGATCTGGAATTCCCGCAAACAAACCCAGATTAGAACCAATTAAAATAACTGCTAGTATTAAAGCACCTACAATTAACCATTGAGTTTGTTTATTCATTTTCTATATAACCAACTTATTCAAAAAAAGTAATTTATTTTCCCTTTTTTAAAGACCATTTATAACTGCCTCCCACTTATCACTAAAAAATATGAAGCAGAAATTAATAGGATTCCAGCAATTAATTGGTTTGACTGTACAATAGTATTTATTTGTTCAATTCCAAAAGCCATTCCTACCCCAATTAATCCAACGCCTATTCCAATTACTTTTTTCACATTTAACATTGTTCCTTTTTTTAACATTTTTTAACCTCCATTAATTTAAATTTAAGTGTATCCTTTTTTATCATCCTATTATCGCTGAGAAAACTTGTTTAGTTGCTTCTGGCAATATACTAAATATCTCTGGGAGATAGTGTTGTAAAGCCCATCCAGAAAAAATCAAAGATAATACCACAATAAAGACTGTAACTATTTCTCCCTTCATCAGTTTCGCATCTTGCACCACTACAAAAAGATAAACTATAAACACTGAAATAAACAATAAAATAAACGCAGGTCCAGTTTTTAAAATTTCCATACTAGAAACTGTTGAAAGAAGATAATTTAGCATAGTAACTAATACTAATCCAAGTACCATCCCAAGGGCTAATTTTTTTACATCAAATTTCATTTTTTATTCACACACCACCAGCGTTATTTTTAATTTCATATTCATCGGACAAGGACCATAATGACTCATATACCCTTTAAAATTAGTTTGCCCATCCCAATAAACATGAAGAACATCTGGGTTTCCGAAAGTATCTGGACCACCAACCATTCCAGACATTATTTGGTCACTCCTATCCCAAACTACTCCTGTTGAATCTAAGAATACAAATTCAGCCCAATCTTCTAAACTTCCTTGTGGATTACACATTGGATCTGCTTTATAAGAACTTCTTTCTATCTCTGCACATAATTGTACCTCCTCATCTCCAGCGGTTAATTCCATTTCAAAACTTGTATCTGAATTACTCATTAAATGGTTCTCTTCCCAACTACCGACTTCGTCTCCTGGTTGTAATCCCTCATCATCCAACATACAATATCCGCCTGAACGAGTAGCAAAACAAGTTGAACCAACATCGCACATAACATCATAATTAAAAACACTTCCATCAACACAAGTATATTCTTTCACAGCCCCCTCCCCAATACACTCATCATAATAGGTAACTCCATCATCAATAACCCATCCAGGAGTATCTTTATTATTTCCATCAGAATCAGTACAGTCTAAAGTTTCTACAGGGTTAACAACTAAATAAACTTTATTTGTAACACAATCTCCACAAATTGCTCTAAATTCTAATGCCCCTGCAACATAAAGATCGTCCGTAATTATTAATTGTCCATTTGAACTAGTAACTCCTTCCGCAATTTTTATCCATCCAGCACTATCCAAGTTGCCATAAATATTACAAAGCGTATTAGCACCATCTTTAACTGTGCCAGTTATTGTATCTCCAGCATAAATAACATTTTCACTTAAACTAATGGAACAAGTCCCTTCAGGAATATTTTCTAATTGATTAATTGTTTCTTGATTCACAGTTGAAAAATTAAAATTAAGCTGGGGGGCAATAATTACTGCCGCTATGATTATAGCAATTCCGATAAGCAATCCCGTGTTATTATTTTTTTTAGCCATTTAAATTTTTATTATACTTCCAAAATCCATTCGGTGACTAAATCTACTACTATAAGAATGATAAACAAACTAATAAATTCTAAAATCACTCCTCCAATAGATATATATTTATTTATAAATCCAGAAACTGTTGATTGAAATAACATTAATGAAATTAAAATAACTGCCAGATGAAACCAATAATTTTTGTTCTTAATTTTTTCTATTAATCTCATCTTCTTCTGCCCCCTACCCTCCAAAACAAAAATATAATTCCTACAACAACCCAAACAAATCCTGGAATTTGTTTCATTGCTTTTCCTATACTAACTAATGTACTTAATCCCCCGCTTGGAAGAATAATCAAAAAGACTACTAAAAGCATAATAGCCACTACAAATGCACTTGTTATAGATACTTGATGAGTTCCTCTTTTATTCATCTTCTTCTGCCCCCCATCGAGAATAAAAACATAATTAATACAAATCCACCAATAGATATAATTAATCCATCAACTCCATCATCACCAGTTATGCTAAAAATCGCAGCCCAACTAAAATATTTTGCTAAATTTATTCCTTCTTCTTCTCCTGAAACACAAACTCCAAATTTAGAATTAAAATAATCTTGTTTTCCAGTGATACTTACACAACTCTCTTTATATGTTGTTAATCCTATATCTGGATTAAATACATTTTCTAACATTGTCAAGGGTGAATATAAACCACAAAATTCATCTCTTAATGCTTTTGCCTGAGAATCTAATAATAAATTATTATTAAGAAGTATCTCCATATTCTTGCACTTAGTATCTGAAGGACAATCCTCTGGACCAAAACATATGCCTTCTTTAAGGTAACCTATAGATGTTGAGGAAATATCTTCTGCAGGAATAGAATTTCTCTTTTCAGCATCTTCTCCATTATCACCATTGCCATCACCATTGCCATCTCCACCAGTGTAATTTTCTTCGTCAACTAGTTTTATATTTATTGTTTTGTATACAGCATGAACATATCCCTCTTTAGTACAGCCATTCTTGACTATAGCATAAACAACATAATCTTCCGAATCATCCCAGTAAACTTCGCTGCCACATAAATCTTTTGTTGAAGAATCTGGAACCTTCATAGAATATTCGTATGTTTTTGCTCCAACAGCAGTTATTGGGAAAAAGTTATCCTTTATATTTTCCATTCCAGAACAACAAGCATCTTCTGACTCATCTCCAACTGTAGAAAAAATAGAAAAAAATCCATAAGAAGATAGCCCCCAATCTTTGGATGTTGATTTTGGTATTACCCCTGACTCTATTAGTTTTGATCTTGGGAATAATTTATCATAAGAAACTTTAAAAGATACTTTTACTGACTGCCCAGGATAAACTTCACTTATAACATCTCCATAAAAATCTTTTATAATTAGATTTGAAATCTCCACATCATCTTTTAATTGAGGATCATCTATTTCATCTCCGCCATTTCCTCCACTACAACTTCTTTCATCATCTGGTTTTCCAGTATTAACCCCGCAATTTTTTGAATCAATAACTGTTCTTGTTTGTTTTTCATTTACGCATGTTCCCCAACTTCCTATTTGCCAATCAGGAGTACATGAATCTACATGGCACCAAGTCCCATCCCTAACACTCGAGTAAGTTGATTCTCTACAATGTTCTCCCCCATTCATATCTAAATAATTATTATCATCGTCATCAGAGCAAAATCTATCATCACCAAAAGAGGCATACCCTAACTGTTGCCACACTCCATCATAACATCTATACAATTTTGTTTCATGCGAGGGAACAGAATCATAGCAAGAACCATAACCAAGATTACATTTTGTTCCTTCCCCACTATTTAGGCAATCAGCATCAGATTCACAAGCGGGATAAGGACAACAATATGCTTCTATTTTTCCACCAACTGGAATACCTACAACAATCTCGTAATCTTCAAATCTATATTCTCCAACATAACTCCAATCAGAACGAAATACATCAAATAAAGCAGAACCAGAACCACACGCTTGATTTCTCAAGGTTATAAGATTATAAGAATTTGCCATTGTTGGATCAATTGTTAAATCCGCCCTTGGACTACATTGTCTTTCTTGACCAGCCGCAGTAAATAATCCAACCTTGCTTAATTTATATAAAAAATTATCCCACCAACCAAAATTTGATTCATCTATATTAATAGTGTTCTCTTGGGCACTAACTACGATTGAACAAAGCAATAACATTGCTACTATTAGTACGACTATTTTTTTCATTTTCAAATATAAAAGGGCAGGCACAGAGCCTAATTGTAAGCCCTGCCTAGAGCCTACCTTAAATTTTAACTTTTAACAATCCAGCCAATAGTGTTGCTATAAAAGCTGTAGCAAGTGTATTAATTCCTACCCCGATAAATGTCATAACACTTGGAGCCACAATTCCTACCAAAATCACATACGGAATAATTGCACCATAGATAATAACATTAAATAGCCTTATTGTATTTGGTTTCAATCCTGGTACATTCTTAATAGATGGTAGTTTAACATTATCTAACAAAAACTCACCAGCAAGTATAAGGATCATAGAGGAAACAAACAAAGCTAACACCGCAAATCCCCACATTTCTGAAATAGGTATAATCCCCCCAAGTAAACCAAGGAATTTTTGTCCTACAGTTCCAGATACTACTGAAACAGATGGGAATGCTGAAAACAATTGTGTCGTTCCAACTCCAATAAGGTTAAAGATATAACTAACAAACATGCTCGCCGCTACAACGAACGTCGCTAATTTAGCTGACTGCATTACATTAAATCTTTTTCCAATCGCCATTTTTTAATTTTACCTCCTGACATTTAGTTATGGAAATACTAATTACAATTCAAGTCTATTTAGGTTCAGTGTATCTACTTTTTTGATAACCAATAAATTAACAAGGCACCAGCAAGAACCCATAACCACAATGGATTACTTGGCTCGCTTGATTCTCTTACGATTACACGCCCCTCAACATCTTTTACTGTAACAGTTGAAGTTGAAGTTGCTGTATTACCTGCATCATCAGTTGCACTACAAGTAAAAACATAGTCTCCATCTTTGTCTGTGTCCGTAAATTGAAGGTTTGTGGCGTAATTTCTTGTCAATGTTGTTGACGAGGGAGTATCTCCAGTAGGGTGAGTTACTGAAAAACTCTGTGTTGTCAGAGTTCCATCAATTGCATCACTCAATGAGCACTTATAATCCAACGTACTATGGAATCCAACAGATTGTCCAGCACGAAACACATAAAGTGTTGCCACTGGAGCAGTATTATCTATTGTTACACTTCCTACTCCTGCAGACCATTCCTGAGCTGTCCCATTGTCTACATAACAACTAAAGTTGTATGTTGCCAAATCAGACAAACTAGAAATACTTACAGCAGAGTTATAAAATTCAGTATCTGAAACTGAATCATTAACCATTGTTGTTAACAAAGTTCCTGTTGCTCCACCAGAGGCATTATAGTAAATTGTTGCATTCAATGGTTCAAGAACATTGGTTGTACAATTAACAATCATTGTTGTTGAATAACTGGTTGCTGTAACTGGAGTATTAAGTGTAGATGTAGCCATGACCAAAAACATAGAGAAAGTCAAGGCTAAGCACAAGAATACACTTAAACCAATTTTTTTGTTTATTTTCATTTTCTAACTCTTATCTATGATTAATCCAATTAACATAAATAAAATGATTCCGTAAATAGGGATAGACCACTCTCCAAGAATTAACCAATTATATGGAATAATATTAATCATCGTAGAAGAAAACCAAGAAGAAATCTTTGGGATAGTAATCGCCGCTCCAAATAAACCGCCAATCAATAATCCATCTTTTAAAAACTTTTTATTAGTATTCATATTTCACATTGCTTCTCTGTTTTTTTATTTTCATCGTTGATTAAAAAATGTGCAATGTGTTAGGAAATGTGAAGTTTGAATTGTGTAATTTAACTAAGAAAACACTCTTTATAAACCTTTCGTCCAAAAAATTATGAGAAATTTAACCTGAAAATAATAGAAAGTTTAAAAAATTACTTTTTCTTTTTTGGAATTTTGTATCCCTTTTTTCTAGCCTTTCTTATTGCTATCGCTCTTTTTTGTTTTTTTGTGCAGGGCATTTTTTTGATCTCCTTATCATACTAATGGCAAAGATATTGATACTAAACTTGGAACTACTGCCAACAAAGAAGTGGATGCAATACTATTTGCTAAGATGTGCATTATTATTGCTGGTCTTGCGTCCTTGGTCCAAACAAGTGTTATTAAAGAGACGAAAGCCATAAAAAATACTAGTATCAATACAGACTCATTCGCAATTCCTTTTGCAGTAACATGATACAATAAGAATAAGAATGACAATCCAAATAAAATTAACCACATCTTTGGATTAAATAATTCTTCTTTGTTTATTTTAACTTTAACTAACGAAGCCAAAACATCTAAAGAAATTACAAAAAAAGCATAAGTCTCTATATAAGCGACAAGAACTCCGAATGTTAAAAAATTCAAGATTGGACTATTTGAAAATACAGGGGCTGAACTAGAAAGTAAACCAAGTAATTCTGTTAAGGGAACAAAAGTTGAAAGCATTGTTGCTACTTGTGAAAATGCTATAACTGCAAAGTAACCACAAATTCCCCAAATAAATGCCTTCGTCCAAGATAAATTTCTACTTACCAAAGAAATAGTTTTAGAGCCAAAGAAGTAATCTGTTAGGGCTAAACCAATAGCCAAAACAAGGGGGAGAGTATAAATTGAACCCAGGGTTGGATTAACGTTTGTTGATATAAAAAAAAGCACATACCCAATTATCCCTAACACCGACAATTCTACAAATAATGCTCTCTTACTTCCTTCCATGATGGGTCTCTGTGATTATAAAAAAAAATAAAAAAATAAAAAAATAGGTTTAGCCTTCTTATCCGTTGTATTCTAGGAATAATGAGGCTGAATCTGCTGATCCAATGTTTGAGTCATCAACGGGGTTTTCAGTTCCATACTTGAAAGCTGAATAACCTGCAGTTCTATAACCTGCTTCACGGTAGATACCTGTGTCCAGAATAGTGAAAGTTGCACCGCTTGTTGTAGCTGGTGTTGTTGCACTATCTATAAGCAAAGTACCACTAAGTTTCTTTATACCGTCTGATGCCTTTAGGTCTATATCATACAAGAAACAATAGTGTTTGTGTCCTGCAGAGACCGAGTTTCTAGTTGGGCATTCAACAGAGCTTAATCCAGAAATTTTAACATCTTCAACTTCAGTAGAATTAATATCTACTTGAACCACTGGTTTGTGAACCAATGCATTCGAAGAAGTTGTAGCAATTAAAAGATCAAAAGCAACAGTTGATCCAGCAACAGCTGAAACATTTGCATTCAAATCAACAGGATCTTGTACCGCCTTGATAGTTGCATTGCTTTCTTTATAAAGGTCTACATTTATTGTCTGTAGAGCTCTACCTGAAGGGTCAGCACCGTTTGTAGAAAAAGATACCTCGGTAGGTACATAATCTACATCAGAAGTACCTGCAGTATCGTCGTACAAAATTATTTTATAATCTCGTCCAGCGGCTACATCAAAAGTACCTGTTCCAGCACTTGTTGTTCCTTCTTTCTGATACTTTCCATCAGCAGTGAAAACATAGTAACTAACATTCGCATTTGTTGCAGTTGTTGCTAAAGCATCTCCAGTATTCAAAGTGATTGTTGTTTCCAAATCACTAGGATAAAGGTCGTCGATTTCCCCATCATCTTGAGAACCCCAACTTGGCATCGGAATTACTCCCATAGCCAATAAAGCAATAGCACCTATCACCAACAAAATAATCCAGTTGTTATTTTTCGCCATGTGTAGTTTTTATCAAAGTTGTACCAAAGAACATACTTTGACAAATTTAATTATCCACCCTGCATTTCAGAAGTAATGTGAAGTCTAATGTGGGACCTCCTACTGCAAAGTTTCATTTATCTTTGGTAAAGTTCACACGAAAATAAAGTTTATAAATCTTTCTGTTTAAATTTTTTCCAGAAATTATAAATAATTAATCTATTACATTTGTAAAAACGAAAGGTTTATAAAACCTCTTTAGTTATTAAATATACACAATACAAAATTACTACAAATTCACAATGGACAATTTACCAACAAATGTATCAGATATAATGGACTTGGAAGGGAATAAAATAAATTCTTTTAAAGAATCTTTTATTGAAGTTGAATATTTAAAACCAAATTTTATATTCGATGAATTAGGTAAAAAGGAACGTCCTTCTGATATTAAAGTTTTACAACATCCATATGGGGTTGAAGATGTTGGAGCCAAAGTCAATATTATTGCCGTAAAAATTGATGTGAAATCTGCTTGGGCAAAAAGACAAAGATATGTGTATTATATTAAACCCACAAACCAAAGAATTGAGAAAGGTGCAACAGTTAAAAAAGTAATCCCAATAAACCACCAGATAGAAATAGATATTGCCAATAGAAAAATAAGACTTGCGGGACCGCATATACACCCAAATAAAAAAGAGACTGATTGGATTTATTTATGACTCTCGGAAAATCACTATCATTTTTAGGGAAATCTTTTGTAGATGATAAAGATAGATTTAAAAAGATAATAATAGAGGACTTACCAGTACTTTTATGCGAAGATGGTTCAATTTGCTGTATTCCTAAAGGCACAGAAGTTTTTAGTAGTGCTATCGCTGGGGGTTCAGGTACAGGTAAAACTCTATTAGCAAATCGTATGATAAGTGGATTATATTGGCAATGGAAGGTTAATGTTGCAATACTTAATGATGTTTCTGAAGAAACTTATAAGTGGAGTGAACCAATGTCTTGCAAGGAATTTAATAATTTTAATAAATGTTATCTTAATCAAACCCCCGTCCCCTCCCCCCTAACCTATGTATATCCTAATACAAATACTCTCGAATTAGATAGGGAGAAATTAAAAACAAAAAGTTATGTAAGAGTAGTTATGCCCTTCAAAGAAGTGGTTAATAACTTGCAATTTTACCTCGCTGGGGTAAATAGGGATTTTGAACTTGGAAAAAGTGGTTCATATGTAAGTCTCCTAAGTGAAGAATTAGCAGAGTGTGAATCCCCTTCCCAAGTAAAAGAAGTTCTTAATAGTGGTTTGCCTGGTAGCGATGGAAAAAGTTTTCAAGCAATGAGAATAAAAATACTAACTGCCTTTGAAAACTTATTAAAAGAAGAAATTTTAGATGTTACAAATCCTGAATGCCACGCATATCTAAGATTACACAAACCAAAATTTATATCTAATCCTTTATCTGTTTTAATGAAAGCGGGGGCAATACCCTCTTTAGTTACTTCTGATTTGGTTGGGAAAAAATACAAAGGAGAAATATTTTCATATTTTATTAATGCAATTTTTGAAAACAACACTGAGGATTTTCCAGGAGAACAAACATACCTCTTCTTTGACGAGTTAAAAGATGTATGTGAAAGTGATGCTGATTCTTCAGCTAGGGCTATTGGTCGTGTTGCTCAACGAGGGAGAATTAAAAATGTTGGATTAATTTATGCTACACAATTCTATTCTAAAATTCCAAAATCTGTGAAGGGGGCAAAATTAAATTATTGCTTTGCTTTTCAACATTCTGATTCTAAAATAATTGACGAAATTGGTAGGGACTTCGATTTAGAAAGAGATGTAAAAAAGCAAATTAAAACTCTTAAAAAGTTTGAAGTTATAGGAATGACAAACACTCATTTTGTTTTTTATCGTGGTAGAGAAAAATGGATAGATGATAAACCAGTTAGAGGACAAATATTTTTCCCACTAGCAAATCATCACCATTTGGGGGAGGAAAAAAATGAAAAATAAAATATTTATTACTGTCTTTTTGTGCTTATCTTTAATAACTCTTGTTTCCGCATTACAAACAAAGATTGTAGAAACAGATATAACTATTGATTATGACCCTTCTGGTTGTACAACAGATTGCGTAAATACAACTCTTGGAAACCTTACAACAGAACATTGCACTGAAACTTGCCGTGGTACACTGACAATTTCTGGAGAAAATCTTTTAAAAGAGTTTACTCTCGGTACCGACAAACTTCACGAAGTTTTAAACAATAATGTTGTTAGACAAATAGGTAATGAAAGTGACATAACTAATTTAATTGAAGAACTAACCTCACAAAGAGAATACGAAGCAAAATATAATCTTTGTTTAGATTCAAATAGGAATGTAAGTGTTAAAATGCTTATGATGGAAGATGAATGTGGTTATAAAAATAATTATACAGAATGTACTATTAACAAAAATGATTTACAAAGTAGATTGAATTCTAAGGAATTAGAATTATCCAACGCTAGTCGAGATTTAGACGAATATAAAACCAACCAATATTTATATCTTCTTGGGGGAGCATTGGCTATGTTTATAATAATTAAATTTGTACTCCCAAAATTACAAGGAAAAAATATAGAGCGTGACCCAGGAGAAAGGGGATTCCCTCCAGGAGATGGTTATTAGCATGCAAAAGAAACCACAAGACATAACACTCTACCCAAGAGCAGGATATTTAATTTATATAGATGGATACACCGCAAAAATACTTGGGCAGAAACCTTCAAAAGATCAACAAGGCAATGATGTATGGGAGATGACATTAATTCCATCTGAAGAATTAGTTAAAAGATATAATATAAAAACTGGCGATACTGAAGATAGTGCCATATACACCCAACAAATACCTTTTGAATTAATATTACAACTAAACGCAGACCCCTATTGGAATCGTTGGTTATATTTAAAAACATATAAGCACGAAGAAACTTATGCTACAGGGGTATTAGAAGGGTCTAAACAACAGAAACAAATTCAAGAATTAAAACAAACAATTATGAAGGAGCAGGCAAAAGCGGAATGTGCGTTAGAATCTCAAAGATTAATGGAGACAAATTTGTCAAAGTATATGGATAGAAATATAAAACCATTCATAGAGCAGATGGGTCCCGTAATAACCAGATTAATTAATAAGGATAAACAAGATGCCAGAAGTTAAAACAAGAAAAATAAGTGCTAGTGATATTAATAAGGAACCTATTTTAAAATGCGTTCTCGAATATCAAAACACATATAATCTATTTTCAGAAGAAGAAAAAATGGAATCTGAAAATCTTGAAACATCTATGAAAGCAGTTAAAGAATTAGAAGACTTGGGAATATATGATCATTCTATGATTGCCATAAAATACAAAAATGTTTGTGAAAACTATAAAAGAATTCTTTGGATTTATTCCAAGATATTAAATGTTTTAAATGATAGATTTTTGGAATCAGTGGACACTACTGAAAAGGAATACATTTCTAAACAGGAACATGAATATATGTCCTCGCAATATATTGATAAAATTAAATCCCTTCAAATTAAAAAACCAATAGATGTAACAATAAAAAAAGATGGTGCCCAGGGAAAAGAAGAAAAACCCAAGTTTAATTATAATGATCAACAACAGGAAATTCATAAGAGAGACACTGCCGAGAGAGAAACTGAGGAAGATTCTATAGAAAAATTAAAGAGGAGACTAGAAAATGCCGATTAAAAACAAATTTGAATTAGGAAATGTTGTAGTTATTGGGGATAGATCTAAGGGAATAGAGAAATATGAGCATGCCATATTATTACGTATGGCACCAATCGTTTATAACAAACCAGAACATCAGTGTATTATTATAAAGGTTATAGATCATCTTTTGGAGTTTTCAGAAAAAATATTAAAAAATGTTAAATGGGCTGGACTGCAAGAGGTTTCTAGACAAAGAAAAGAATTGAAAAATGAAAAAGAAGGATATACCCTCCCCGATGCGTGGGAGATAAAACTGAAGAAAAGAGCAGTTCTAGAAATGGATGAAAATGAATAATTATGAAGAATATATTGCCAACAAAAGAAAAAATAATTCCTCTCTTGCAAAATTATCTTCAAATATAAAACCAGTACATATAATCTTTTTGGTGGCTTTATTTTTTGTGGGTTTTAAAATATATGATTCTAGCAAAAATAATTATATTGTTTATATTCTTCTTGGAGCTATTTTAGTTATTTATATAATTTCCCTTATTAATAAACAAGTTGATGGCAAAACTATCCCACGATATATTGCTCAGAGAATCGCTCACGAAGATTTAAAATCAGAAGTAGGTGTTAATGCAGGTTATCCTTCTGGAACAATAATAAATCCAATTTCACATGGATCTCATCTTCAATACTATGATAGTGGGGAAGGTATGTCTCCATTTAAATGGAATTTGGCATTTAAAATTAAAGAACCAAGTAGACCAGAAAGAGATATTATTTATAAGATGGATCCTTTAACTGGGGCATGCAAAGGTATTACTGAATGCTTATCTGGTTTCTCCGAAGAAGAGGCTAAAGATTTGAAAGAAGTATATCCAGATACTTTTATTAAGGAGATTGGGAATAAATAGGACTTAGTAGAATTATTGAATTTATTATAAAGATTGGAATAATACACATAAAAAGAAGGGATGCATTTTGACATAAAAAACTTTAAGGGTATTCATCTTCTTTTGCTAAATTTTTCTTGCCTTTAAGATACCTAATTATCCCAATTAAAAACGCTAGCAATATAATAACAATAATAGCAACCAACCAATTAAGAGTTATATTTCCCCTATTTATATTAATTTCTTCACTTTCTTCATCATAATTTTCTGGAGGAAACATTTCTTCGTGTTCTTCAATTGGAACCTCACAACTTTCTGATTCGATTGGTTTTTCTCCAGCAACACAATTTAACCGTTTCTTTGTACATTCTCTTTCATGTGTTCCAGTACACTCAGACCACTCCGAACATTCCCATTCTGTTTCGCAAGTTCCACCATCGCCACTACTACCTCCAGAATAATAAATAATTATTCCTTCTTCATTATAAAATACTATTTCAAATGAATCAGAGGGAGAATATTTATCTGTGATTATTGTGACATTGGTTCCATTTTGTTCCACCACCAAATTTACGGAGGTTGAATTCCCAATTATTTCATAATAGGCATATTCTTCTTCCAATTCAAAAGAGTATTGATCTCCTGAGTCTAACACAATCGCAGTTGCTAAACTAATAAAAATAATTCCAAGCAGTATGGTTGTTATTTGTTTGTTCATTTTTCTCTGTTTTTACGAATCTTTCCTCGTTGTCTGAAAATAAAAAAATAAAAAATAAATTGAAGTTTGTTTAGGCTATATTTATATCAACTGAATATTGTCCTGTTGGTAAATACTTGCTAATCTCAAACAAAGGGTAGAATTCAACAAACGAATCTCCACCAATAACATATTCTCCATTTGAATTTTGGTAATAGTTGATTAAATCACTTTCAAATAACCATTCATTAGGATTCCAATTACTAAGTTCTAAATTTCCTGTAATTAGCCACACTTTGGCTCCCGAACAATGTTGGTAAAAGTCATATCCGTTTTCGCCATTACAATAACTATCTCCTTGATTTGGATTTGAATTATAATCTGTTGAAAAAGGCAAATCACCTACAAGCTCACTTCCTTCCATTAACAAATTACCAGAACCATCTGAAGTTAATCTTTCAATTTCTACAGCGTTGTCAAGATTAAAAGGTTTTCCTAAAATAGGATCTGTCGCACCAGAATCAAGATAATAAATTAAAGCATATTCTGTATTAGCATTTAATCCTTCTGCTTCAAGATGATACCTAAATTCATCTCCAACAATAAAGTAGTAAAGTTCTCCTTCCATAGCATCACTAATTCTTGTCCAAGTTGAAGTATCTTTATTATCTAATTCAAGTCTTCCGACGTAATTAACTTCAATATCTGTTATACTATTATCTGTAATAGCAATTGTTTTTTCTGAATCAGCACTATTATCTACTCTTATCATATTTCCCAAACAAGTTTCCCCTGAATCACACGGAACTGATTGAGATAAATCTCCTGAAACACTTATTGGTTGAGTTATGTTCAAATTAATATTGGCAATAGCATAATATGAAAGAGCAAAAACTAAACCAATACATAAAACAATTCCCACAGGCATTAATATTTTTTTATTCATATTTTAAACCTCCTTACATCCTTTTCACCATAACCACATTTTCTACACACTAATCCCCTCCTACCAGTCATATATGTATAGCGACTTCCACATTTTTTGCATTTGTTAAAATCTTTTTTTAATTTTTTTTTGCCAGAATCTTTCATATAATCGCACACACAACTAATCTTTATAAACCTTTAGTTTTTCTTTATTTCTCATATCTCTTTGGACAACCTCTTAACGCATTAAAGTTCTCGTTATATTTTTGTTTATATCTTTTTGCTGATTGGATAAATAACATTTCATAAGTCTTTCTTAATACTGGTCTGGATTCTTTTGCTTGTCTTAAAAGCAATTCTGTTTCTTTCCAGTCTCTGAACTTATTTGTTATTGATTTCATTTTAGTTTCTCTCCTATTGCTGCATTAAAAACATGTAATCCAATTTTGGGCAAAACACAATTTCTTAATACCTGCCTCTTGTTCTTTAATTTAAAATCTTTTAGTCCATGTAAATCAATAAGCTCTGGTATTTGGGCTTCCCTTATGATTGCTTTCCTTTGTGATTCTTTGGATGCTTTTCTATTCATAGTCCCAATATCTACATAATTAATATCTATTTTTTCTATTTCAAAATTAGACCAAAAATTATGTCTTCCTATTGTTTGTGGCTCTACTAACGGTTTGTAATAAGATTTAACATTTTCAACAACCCATTTTCCTTTAAAGAAATGTTTTAAGAAGAATATTTCTTCATAAAGTTTCATGTCTGGAAATCTAAATATTCCTTGACCTTTTAGGAAATAATTACAAACTGAATGGCTTTGACATGGTGGTGAACTCCAAATAAAATCAAACTCCATAAAATGTTTTAAAAGAAATTGATGTGCATCTCCAACTACAATCTTATCATTAGGAAAAAAATCTTGATAAATAGAGGCTATTTTTGGGTCTAATTCTACAGCTGTTACTTCATGTTCATTTCCTTTAGGAGTCCACAATTTACGATTCCCCCCTATTCCACAATAAAGGTTGCAGATTTTTAGCTTTTTATTCCCCATTTTATATAAATATCGCAAGGATACCCGACCTTTTAAGGTTGGGAGGAATTGCGAACCTCCTTTTTTAGTTTAATATTTCTTGCTTCGTTACCCCAAGCATCAAAACCATCAATTTTTCTCCTTGCAAATATATCTATTCTTGGACACTGAGTATTGTTCTTTATGATTGAATAAAATATATCTGGTTTTCTTGAATGTTTCCCTCTTTTTTCTCTAAACATAGAAGGAATAAACTTACCTTTTTTATTAATGCCCATTTTCCCACGATAAGCATAAATTATCCATTCTACTCTTCTATAAATTCCATTAACAGGAACACCTATTTCTTTATCCCATGCAAAAAAGTCCATATATTTAAAACCCCATTTTTTAAGTAATTGAAAACAAAAAGGAATTTTAGAAGTTATTGTCCAAAGAAATAAATCACATTGCTTATCTGCAAAATTATCTATTGGAAAGTTTTCTATCTCTTTATTGGTCATCATATCATAAGGCATTTTCTTTCCTGTTCTGTAATATTTTAAATTCTTTAGATTATTTTTCACAGTCCAAGCAGGGTCAATTACTATTGTTTTGTATTTTTTGTTTTCCATTTTATTTAGATACCCCACCCTTTAGGGTGTTGGGAGTATGTCATTTGTTTCTCCCAGCTGACGAGCCAAAATAAAAATTAGGCATAATATTAGGATTTAGAGAAGTCGCCGAAGGCGATTTGGGCGAAAGTTCTTCCTGAGCCTTTAAATTCCTATTAAACGATGAAATCTTTGATTTCACTTGAGTTCAACCCCCTTCTGATTAGATTCTCTAAACCATCTGCCTATAAGTGCAGTTCCTTCCCATGCTCTTAAACTATCTCCATCAGCATCTAATTTTTTATCTTTCTCCCACCACTTCAACATATTTCTTGCAAACTCACAAGATTTTTTTGACAATTCAAATTCTTCTTCCGTTGCTTCCTTAAACTCTCCCGTCATTGCATGATACTGGTCACACCTTTGACAGATTTCTCCATCTTCTCTTGCTTGTTCATGTTGTAAATAAGAAAAAATATCGTCGGTGATAAAGACAACATAAGGTTTCTTTTCTTTCCCACATACATGACAAATTATTTTCTGTTTATTTTCTTTTACCATTTTGTTAAGTTGCACCCTGCTAACGAGGGAGTTTTTGAAATTGCCGATAATGCTATTGTTAAGCGAAGTTCACCGCAGTGAATTTGGGGAAAATCATTTTTGATTTTCCTCCTTAATGCTTATTAAACTCTCCGTAGGACAACTTTCAGCAGAAAGTTGAGTTTGGCTTTTTGCCGATTGTATTCTCCCAACTGCAGTTTGAAAATGGTCTTCGTCTGTTTCGTAACCAATAAAATTTCTTCCTGCTTGAATACAAGCGACTGCCGTTGTGCCACTTCCCATACAATTATCTAAAATCAAATCCCCTTCATCTGAATAAGTTTTAATCAAATATTCAAAAAGGGCAACTGGTTTTTCTGTTGGATGAAAGAATCCTTTATGACCCTTTGAGAAATCTAAAATAGATAGAGGATATTTTTCGTTTGAGATGGTTGTTTCTTTCATTTTATATTTTCCATAAACATTATTTATAGGAATACCAAATCCTCGCTTATGATTTTTTTCTCCTATTTCCATTTGAGGATTGTATTTTGTCTGCTTTTTGGAAAATATTAAAATATCCTCGTGATTTCTCAAAGGTTGTCTATTACAATTAAGAAAACCTGTTGTTCGGTTGCCCTTTTTCCAAACAAGATTATAACGCCATAGTTTTTCATTTGATAACATTAATTTCGCAGAGAATAATCCTTGTGCTGTTAGAACTATTGCTCCGTTTGGTTTGATTATTCTCTCGTATTGTTCCCAGAGTTTATCAAATGGAATAACTACATCCCATCTTGCCTTAGGATTTGATTTGTTTAAAACTCCGTATGGGAGGTCGCACAGAATCATATCAACTGATTCGTCAGGCAGTTGCTTCATTCCTTCTAAGCAGTCCATATTGTAAATTTTATTGGTTTCCATTTTCAAAGCGTGGGGAGGCAAAAAGCCAAATTGAGTTTAATATTAGCGTTAAGGAAAGTTTTTTGCGTAGCAAAAAATTTGGGTGAGCGACATTGCGAAGCAAAGAGCGAACTCTTTAACGCATATTCAGAGAAGTTCCGAAATTTGCGATTACTCATTTTTGAATTTCTCCCATAAAAACCATATCAAAAATGATTCTCAAAAAATAAATAAATGCTATTATTGTGAAAGCCATAAAACAATATAATGAAAGATTTGGAAGTTTTTCTGCTATCCAGCTCAAAAACACTATTCCATAAATTTCTCCCCCGATAAATATTGAAACTGAAACTATAAAAAGGAATAGTGCAAACTCTATGGATAGCACCAGATTTAGAAAACTCCAAATCTTTTCACTTGTTGATTTTTTATTTTTTGTCATTTTAAACGCTTACGAGCAAATTTCGGAATTTGGGTGTAACCTCTGAATATAACGGATAACGAACTTTCCACTGGAAGCATACCTTTTCATTTCCCTTGTACCTCTTTCATTTTAAATCCTCCACTTTCATATAATTATCGCAAGGATACCCAATCCTTTTAAGGTTGGGAGGAATTGCGAACCTCCGAATTTAATTCAAGTGCTTCTGCTAATTCAAACTTATCAACTACTATACTTACATCTCCCTTTTTTGGTAATTCAATAGTTAATTTAATCCCCTCTCTTCCACTCTTTTCTATCTTTAAATTCCCTATTTCTGTTTTTGCTGCAATTTCTTTTTCCATTTTATTTAAGATACCCCATCCTTTAGGGTGTGGGAGAATCATGTAAATTTAGACAGGATACCCGAGTCTTTAGACTTGGGAGGAATGACGTGCTTGGTTGCACAAGTCTTAATCATAACTGTCTCCGAATTTAATTTAAAAATTACAAACATACTTCCCATTTGCCCAGTTCCTTTTTCTGTATAAATTCCCTTAGAATTAAATCCCTTAAACTTCACTCTACCTCTGATAAATCTAACCTCTGCATAAGGCAATATTAAATCGTGAAATATTGGGAGTTCTGTTGAGGAAGGGATTAGAATAATACAAGTTTTCCCTTTCAATGATTCCTCATAAGCTTTTTTAATAAATGCAACTTTATCCTTATTGTTATAGGGAGGATTAATAAAATTAACATCCTTCCACTCTATCTCTAAACCATTCCATTTATTCAAATCATGCTTTAATGGACAAGGATCAAAAAACTCTCCAAATTCTTTCCTAATATTTTCTAGGATATAATCAGGAGTAGCCCAATCATCGTTGGTAGATCCGTTTTTTTTACTTCTTTGTTTTGCCATGTTTCTAATCTTTGATACCCCATGCTTTAGCGTGTGGGAGAATCATTTTATCTTTTATGCACTTCCTCCAATATTTTAATTGCTTCCTGACAATCTGGGCAAACTAAATCTTTAAATCCATTTTCTTTAAATGGACATTTTACTTTTACTTTATTTCCAAAAATATAAACTGTTTCAAACTTCTTCCCACAACCTTCCCTCGCTATTTTTAGGAGTTTGGTTGCTTCTTCTTGACATTCAGGACAATACTGAATATCTTTACCTATTCTTGTTTTCCCACAATACATACCCAATCCCCCTTGTGAGTAGAAAGTTTTCCCACACCCTTTTTCCAATTCCTTTGCCTGTTTTAATATGTTATTCATTTTGAAAATACCTCTAACACAGAAATACCTTTATTTTTCAAATGATGTCTAACAACTAACCATTTATATCCATCTATTGTTAAATCTTTTTTAAGATGTTCTTTAGTATGATAATCATAAACTTCCATTGTTTTCATAATAATAGCACACCAAAAAGATTTATCTTTAAATTGTCCTCCCCATTTAAAAGGATATTCAATTATCACAATATCATCACCATACTCTTTCATTATTTCTGTATAATCTTTATATTTCTTCATTCCACAATCCCCCTAAAATGTTTTTTTGAAAGTTTTTTAAATGATTTATTACATTTTTTTGAACAAAAATTAATTAAATGTTTATTTTTTCCTTGTCCTTGTTGTATTGTTCCTTCTGTTAAATAATATCTATTCTTTATTTTATATCCAATATCTTCTTTACACACTAAACAATAAACTCTAATCTTATTTCCCACATATCTTCTTTTATTAATTTTAATCATTTCCCAATCCCCCAAAATGTTTAAGTGCGGTTTTTTTCAAATCTTTTTTAGAAATTACAATAAATTCTTTCCCCATTAGTTTATTTTTATCATATTTTTCAACTTCATCAAGAAAATCATTTATTTTTTCTTTAACATCTTCAACTTCTAACTTAGGAGTATCTCCACCACCTTCATAAGGGATTTCATCTACAATTATTTCATCACTTAAACTCATTTTAAATCTCCTGCTAATTTATCAATTTTCCTAATCCATTTTATACAATCCATACAATATCTTCTTTCACCCTTAACAATTTCCCCACATGGATGAGGGTTCATATCTTTATATTTATGAGAACCACATAAAGTCCCACAGCCATTTTTCAATTTCTTAATAAATTCTTTGACATCTTTTACTTTCTTCCAATAAGTTGCCTTTTCATGTCCTAATCCAAACATCGCAGTTTCTTTCTCACTTAATTTAAATTCTTCTTTCATTTTAAATCATCTCCTGCGAGTTTTAATAATCTTCTTTTAATTTCCAATCTGTTATTTAAATCAGAAATACTTAATAAAAATTCATTAATAAATTCTTTGACATCTTCTGCAAAATAAAAATCTGCTCTATTCTTTGTTTTTAATCCTTGAACTAACTCTAAGCTATCTTTCAAATATTGACTTCTAAACATTTTCTCACTTAAACTCATTTTAAATCCCCCCCAATTTGAAATCTATTATCCCACTCTTTTTTTGAAACTTCTTTATTGAAAATCCAATATTTATTTTTATCTTTCTTTTTTAGTTTTAAATTTATACACATAAATCCATTAATTAAATTTTCACAAGAGTCACAAGATTTACAAAAGCCACAAGATTTACAAAGGCTACAAGAGTTACAAGATTTACAAAAGTCACAAGAGTCACAAGAGTCACAAAAGTTACAAGAGTCACAAAAGTCACAAAAGTCACAAGAGTCACAAGATTTACAAAAGTCACAAAAGTCACAAAAGTCACAAGATTTACAAAGGCCACAAGCGTTACAAGATTTACAAAAGTCACAAGCGTTACAATAGTGATTCATTTCAAATCCTCCTCTCTTGATTGCTCCAGTAAAAAGTCCTCTTCTTTTGGATTTAATTCATCAATTGATTTCATTCTTTAAACCCCCAACGCTTTCCGCATTGTTCAATTCGTTCTTCTAATTGTTTATTATTCATT
>Ga0307928_10000183_pt1 | contig 42721 bp, 41 predicted proteins | sample AceLakmetagen232_FD_201815 | JGI IMG/M metagenome (GOLD analysis project Ga0307928, IMG submission 201815) | Saline water microbial communities from Ace Lake, Antarctica - #232 | ecosystem: Environmental > Aquatic > Non-marine Saline and Alkaline > Saline | place: Antarctica: Ace Lake...
ATAAGGCAACCTTAAGGAATGATTTTACCATACAATACGACAAGAAGTTCTATCAGATACTAAACACAATAAGAACAAAGACAGTTACAGTAGAAGAACATTTAGACGGTAAGATGTACATCTATCATAAAGACACAAAGCTTAAATATAAGCTGATAGATAAAAGACCGCAAAAACTAAAGCCGGTGCGTAAACAAAAAAGAATATACACTCCTCAAGCAAAGGATCACCCATGGAGGCAGTGTAAGACAAAATGCGCATAAGTTATCCACAATTCACAGTTATTAACAAAGAAAGAAAAAGAAGCAAAAAAAAAGAAAGCCTACTACTACTTAAATGTGACATTTCTATTTTGGCTTGACATTGATTATAATTTCACTTGACTTGTAATGCTCTTATGCTATACTAAGCAGGTCTTCGGGACTGGGTGTGAATCCCAGCTGGTCGTGATTCGAAAGAATCATCCTAAATAGGCACAAAGTGTTTAGAAGGATATAGTCGACTACCCTCAATAAAATGGGGTTGATTCAGTGTAATTCTGAAACCAACGGTAAAAGTCCGGATGGAAGAAGGCGTGTTAGCAGATAGCTAATGGCAAAGCTCCCGAAGATATTTTCGGGAGCTTTTTTATTCACGGCCAGGCCTCTGGCCCGTTGGGTCTCAGACCTGTCAGGTCAACGACCTGGAAGGCCAACGGCCCTTAGGGAGGCCGCTCCTACGTTAGGTAAACCATGAAATTTAATACCATAGAAGAGATAATAAAGGACATAAAAAAAGACAAGATGGTCATCGTAATTGATGATGAATCTCGTGAAAACGAGGGCGATCTTGTTATGTCTGCTGCATCAGCTACGCATGAAGCGGTGAATTTTATGGCAAAGCACGGGCGCGGGCTTATTTGTGTGGCGCTGGAAGGCGTACGCATGGATGAATTAAACCTCCACCCGATGTTCACAGGCGCTCATACGCCCTTCGGAACAGCATGGGGTATTTCTGTAGATGCAAGAGACGGCACAACCACAGGTATATCTGCACATGACAGAGCCAAGACTATAAAGGTTTTAATTGATAAAAAGGCAAAACCACAGGATTTGATACGCCCTGGGCATATTTTTCCCTTAAGGGCAAAAGAAGGTGGCGTGCTTGTGCGTGCAGGTCATACCGAAGCAGCAGTTGATTTAGCCAGATTAGCCAGCGTTTACCCGGCAGGTGTTATATGTGAGATAATGAAGGATGATGGCACCATGGCCCGGACAAATGATTTATTGGAATTTGCAAAGATACATAATCTAAAAATTTGTACAGTAAGGGATTTAATACAATACAGAAGCAAGCGAGAGAAATTAGTAAAATGCATAACAAAAACAAAGCTGCCTACAGAATTTGGTGAATTTGAGCTTTATGTATATGGATCAAAAACAGACAACCACCACCACTTAGCACTTGTAAAAGGGGATATAGGCCCTGTTAAAAGTGTAGCTTCTAACAGTGTAAAAGAACCTAAGAATGGAATTTTGGTAAGAGTGCATTCCGAATGCCTCACAGGAGATGTCTTTGGTTCAAAAAGATGTGATTGCGGCCTTCAGCTTAAAGAGGCGATGCGTAAAGTTTCAAAAGCAGGTAAAGGTGTAGTGCTTTATATGAGACAGGAGGGACGGGGCATAGGGTTAGCTAATAAGCTTAGGGCATACTCTCTTCAAGATAAAGGAATGGATACTGTCGAGGCAAATAAAGCGTTAGGTTTTGAATCTGATCTAAGAGATTATGGCATAGGAGCGCAAATTCTTACAGACCTTGGCCTTAAAAATATTAGATTGCTAACAAATAATCCACATAAGATTATAGGATTAGAAGGGTATGGGCTTAAGATAACAGGAAGAGTGCCGCTGGAGACAAAGCCACAGAAAAAAAATAGAAAATACCTAAAGACAAAAAAAGAAAAATTAGGACACATGCTAAACAACGTATAAAAAGAAAGGGGACATAAAATGGTAAAGATAATACAGGGTGAATTAATAGCAAAGGGAAAATGCTTTGGCATTGTAGCTTCTCGTTTTAATGATTTTATAACAAAGAAGTTGCTTGATGCGGCATTGGATACACTTATACGCCATGGCGCAAAAGAATCTGAAATTGAAGTTGCATGGGTTCCAGGTTCTTTTGAGATACCATTGGTAGCTGGTAGAATGGCCAAGTCTAAGAAATATGATGCCGTAATATGTTTAGGCACTATTATACGTGGAGCAACGCCGCATTTTGAATATGTTGCTAGCGAGGCTGCCAAGGGAATAGCCAGAGTAAATCTTGATGCTGATATACCTGTAATTTTTGGGGTTATAACCGCAGAAAATATTGAGCAGGCCATCGAGCGCGCTGGCGCAAAGCAGGGGAATAAGGGTAAAGATGCTGCTCTCTCAGCCATTGAGATGGTAAATCTGCTTAAGGGTATAAAATAAAATGCGAAAACGTACCAAAGCAAGAGAACTTGCGCTACAAATGCTCTATGAGGTGGATATAAAAAAAGAATCACCCGAGCATTTTATAAAAGAATTCTTAATGAGGCCATCTGAGCATAGGTCCATTGATGATGAGATTAAAAGCTTTGCCACACAATTAGCTAAAGGCACCATTGAACATTTAGTGGAAATAGATAAACTCATTGTAACCTATGCGCAGAATTGGCAGCTTCAAAGAATGGCAGTGATTGACAGAAACATTATAAGAATGGGCACCTATGAGCTGTTATTTTTAGATGATATCCCGCCTAAGGTATCTATGAATGAAGCTGTTGAATTAGCAAAAAGATATGGGGATATAGAATCCAGCAAGTTTGTAAATGGTATTTTAGACAGAGTTAACAAAGAAAAGGCGTCTTCAGAGAAAAACAATGGAAAAAGTAGCTGATCTTCATATACATACTAGTTTCTCTGACGGCACATTTACGCCCAAAGAGGTAATGGAACATGCTAGCGAAAGAGGCTTAAACTGTATAGCCATTACTGATCATGACTGCATAGATGCTATACCAATGGCCTTATCTTTGCAAAAAGATTACAACATTGAAGTTGTGCCAGGGGTTGAAATGACAGCGCAAGAGGATGACAAGGAGCTGCATATACTTGGATATTTTATAGATTATCAAAATGAAGAATTGAATAAGGCGTTAAAGATGATATGCCATGGCAGGGAGGCTCGCGTATATGAGATGGCAGATAAATTAAAACAACACGGTGTTAATGTTGACGCAGGTGAGATTGTCAAATATGCAAATAGTAAAGCTATAAGCCGTCTCCATGCAGCCAGGTATCTAGTAGATAAAGGATATCTGCCTTCATTGAAAGTGGTTTTTGATAAATATATAGGAGACGGCAGGCCATGTTATGTTAGTTGTTTTAAATTTTCCGCAAGTCAGGTAATAGATAGTATAAACAGTGCTGGTGGTGTTGCTATTATAGCTCACCCGGGTTTAAATAATGTTATGGATATTTTTCCTGTTTTATTAAAAAGCGGAATCGAAGGGTTAGAAGTTTATTACGCTGAACATAAGCAATCAACTGTAGAAAAATTATTAAACATTGCTCAGGAGCATAATCTTTTAATAACAGGTGGCTCAGATTGTCACGGCACCAATAAAAAACAAGTGCTTATGGGAAATATCAAGCTGCCTTATCAATATGTAGAAAGATTAAAAGAGCATGCAAACTGTAAGAGAAAATAGCACCCAGTATATGCTAAGGGCTATAGAGTTGGCAAAAAAAGGATTAGGTAAAGTTTCGCCTAATCCAGCAGTAGGCTGTGTAATAGTAAAGAAGAAAAGAATACTTGCAGAAGGTTTTCACAAAAAATTTGGTGCTGCTCATGCAGAGATTGAAGCCTTAAAAAGAGTGGGCCCAGCGGCCAAAGGTGCCTGCCTTTATGTAACCCTTGAACCTTGTGCGCATTTTGGCAAAACACCGCCATGTGTAGATTCAATAATAAAATCAGGAATAAAAGAAGTTGTTATAGCCATGGGGGATCCGAACCCTGTAAATAATGGACAAGGCATAAAAATGCTTCGTGCTGCCGGGGTAAAGATTAAACAGGGTGTATGCAGGAGAGAAGCAGAGAATTTAAACACGCCTTTTATAAAATATATGAAAAAAGAAATGCCCTATGTTACTTTAAAAATGGCGCAGAGCTTAGATGGTAAAATTGCTACACGTACAGGGGATTCCGGATGGGTGAGCTGTAATAAATCACGCCTCTTTGTGCATCAGCTGCGCAAAGAGATGGATGCTATTATGATTGGAGTAGGGACGCTTCTTAAAGATAACCCACTGTTAAGGACTCATGCACCAGGCAGACAGCCATTTAGAATAATAGTGGATTCAAAATTAAAAACTCCATTAAATTCAAGAATTTTCTCAAGAAAATCACCAGAAGAAACTATAATAGCAACCACCAAATTAGCTTCAAAAAACAAAGTAAAGAAATTTTTAAAAAAAGGCGTTGATATCCTGTTTATTTCTGGTAAGAATGGGGCGGTAAGCTTAAAGTCTTTGATGAAAGCTTTGGCTGCCAGGGGGATATTAAACATAATGATAGAAGGTGGTGGTGAATTAGCGGCCTCAGCACTGAAAGAAGGGGTTGTTGATAAGCTGCTTTTTTTTATAGCACCAAAGATTATTGGTGGCAAAGACGCAAAGACACCTGTTGAAGGAGCTGGCATAGATAAAATTATACGTGCTATGAAGGTAAAGAATATTACAATCAAAAAAATAGGTTGTGATTTCTTATTTGAAGGGAGAGTGTAAAGTGGTGACTGTCTCAATTTTGCGAAGCAAAACTTGTGACTGTCACCAAACCTTATGTTTACAGGTATTATAGAAGAATTAGGCATAGTTAAGAAGTTGGAGCAGAAGGGCGGTTTTAGCCTTTCTGTGAAAGCGGATAAAGCCTCATCTGATGCTTCTGTTGGTGATAGTGTATCTGTAAATGGTGTATGTCTTACAGTAACAAAACGAGATTCTAATATTTTGACATTTGATGTGCTAGAAGAGACTTTAAAAAAGACAAATTTGGGTATGCTAAAATCTGGAGATAAAATAAATCTTGAGCGTGCTCTTAAAGTGAATGCAAGATTAGGCGGGCATTTTTTAACAGGCCACATTGACTGCGTTATAAAGATAAAAAGCAAGCAAGTCACAGGGAATAGCATAAAAATAGTATTTGATACGAAACCTGAAGTTTCAAAATACATTGTTTCAAAAGGTTCGGTAGCAATTGATGGTATTAGCCTGACGGTTGGTGAGGTTTTCACAAATTCCTTTACGGTGCATATTATTCCCCACACACTCACCAATACGACATTAGCCAGCAAAAGAGAAGGTAACACTGTGAATTTAGAAGCAGATATTCTGGCCAAATATGCGGATAAGACCCTGTCAGCCGAAAGGCGGGATTTCTCACCTGAAAAACAAAATAGCCTAACTCAAGATTTTCTCTCCCAGCACGGCTTTATGTAGTTAACATAAGTCGACTTTTCCCTTGCCAATACTTTATCTTAGTGATATATTATATCAATATTTAAAAGGTTCTCAGGATGGATTTTATACAGCAAAAAGGTCCTCAGGATCGAATTTGCACAGCAAATTCGGGGTGTAGCGCAGCTTGGCTAGCGCGCTTCGTTCGGGACGAAGAGGCCGGCGGTTCGAATCCGCCCACCCCGACCATAAACCACTCCCCTAAACCACTCACTACTTTGTAGTTCGGGTTCAGGGTCGGGTTCATGGCAAGCCATTAAAATTATGAAAAAACGTGCACATATACATTACACAGGGCATGTACAGGGTGTGGGATTTAGATTTACAGCCGAATATATAGCCAGAGAATTATTCCTTACAGGCTGGGTTAAAAATCTCACAGATGGAAGGGTAGAGGTTGTGTGTGAAGGCGAGGAGATGACTATTAAAAAATTCTTAAAACAACTTAGTGATAGAATGAAGCGCTACACTAAATATAAAGATGTTGATTGGCAGGATTATAAAGGTGAATTTCAGGATTTTGGTATAAGATTTTATTAACATGGAATTGCTATGAAGGATATAAAGAACCGAATAGAGAAATTACGTGAGCAGATACGCAAGCATGATTATAAGTATTATGTTGAGAATAAACCTGAGGTATTAGATCAGGCATATGATAAACTAATGCATCAATTAATAGAACTAGAGAAATTACATCCACAATTTATTACTCCAGATTCACCAACTCAGCGTGTCAGCGGACAGCCTGTGGAAGGTTTTCCAAAAGCTAAGCACAAAGTCGCTATGTTGAGCATGGATAATACCTATTCTGCCGATGAGATTCGTGAATTTGATAAACGCGTTAAGAAGAATTTGCCAGCTCAAACAGTATCCTATGTGGTTGAACTTAAGATAGATGGAGTTAGTGTTTCTTTGGTTTATGAAAATGGCCAATTGCAAAAGGGCGCAACGCGCGGGGACGGTTTAACAGGTGATGATGCCACACAGAATCTACGTACCATAGGTGCTATACCTTTGTCTGTTCAAGAGCCTGAGAGTTTTGCATCTTTGATTGAAATCAGAGGTGAAGTATATATGAACCACAGGGGTTTTGCTAAAATGAACAAAGATAAGGAATCTCAAGGCGAGGAACTTTTTGCTAATCCACGAAATGCTGCGGCAGGTTCTCTAAAGTTGCTTGATTCTGGAGTTGTAGCCAAAAGAAATTTAAATATTTTCAATTATGCCATTGGCCACATTGAAGGTGTTGAATTAAAAACCCAATGGGATACAATAGAATTTTTAAAAAAACATGGTTTCAGGACCAACCCATATATAAAACAATGTGACACGATAGAAGATGTAATTAAATATTGCAATCAATGGCAGGAGAAAAAACAACACTTAGATTATGATATAGATGGAATGGTAATAAAGGTAAATTCTTTAAAACAACAACAAAGATTAGGTTCTACAACTAAAGCACCCAGGTGGATGATAGCCTATAAATTTCCCGCAGAAAGAGCGACTACCAAATTAAAAAATATTATTGTACAGGTAGGGCGTACAGGTACATTGACACCTGTGGCAATTCTTGAGCCTGTGAAGCTCTCGGGCAGTGTTGTTAGCCGGGCCACTCTGCATAATGCAGAAGACATAGAGAGAAAAGATGTAAGGATTGGTGATACAGTTACAATAGAGAAGGCAGGAGAAATTATACCGCAAATTGTCGCGCCGGTATTAGGTAAACGCAGCGGAAGAGAAAAGAAATTCCACATGCCGGATAAATGCCCTGTTTGTGGTAATAAAGTAACACAGTATCCGGATGAGGTAGCCATACGCTGCGATAATGTATCCTGTGATGCTCAGCAAAAAGAAAGAATCAAGCACTTTGCCTCGCGTTCAGCAATGGACATAGAGGGGCTTGGTGAATCAATCGTTGATTTGTTAGTTGAAAATAAATTAGTTTCAGATATAGCTGATCTTTATACTCTTAAATATGAGGAAGTGATAAAATTGCCAAGGATGGCTGCTAAATCCGTGCAGAATCTTTTAGATGCGATAGAGAAATCTAAGAAACAGAACTTATCCAGATTAATTTTTGCTTTAGGTGTAAGGCATGTAGGGGTGCATGCTGCTGATATATTAAGCTCTGAATTCAATTCCATAGAAAAATTAACACAGCAAACCAAAGAATCTTTATCAGATGTCCCGGAAATAGGCCCAGCTATGGCAGAGTCTATACATGAATTTTTTCATAAACCAGAGAATAAGAAACTCGTAGATAGGTTAAAAGACGCTGATATAAAAATGACACAGACAAAGAACTCTGATAATGGAAAACTCTCTGGCAAGAGGGTGGTCCTGACAGGGGCCTTAAGTTCTTTTTCCAGAGACGAGGTGGCCCAGCTTATAAAAGATGAAGGTGGCAGAGTAACTTCTTCAATAAGTGAGGCAGTAGATTTTGTAATAGTTGGTGAAAATCCAGGTTCAAAATATGACAAAGCTAAAAAGCTTGGCATAAAATTGATAAATGAAGAGGAATTTAAAAAAATAATAAGGAAAGGATAAATAGTTATGCTAAAGAAAATATCGTGCTTAATTTTAATCGTAATATGCTTAACATCCTTAAATGGATGCAGTGGTGAGTTGCGTAAGAAATTTGTAAGAAAAAAGAAAGACGCAGCAAGAAAAATACCGGTTTTTAAACCTGAAGATTATGAAACAAAATTTACACCAGCGCAGCGTTATGTAAATCACTATGTGTTTTGGAAAAACGCGGCAAGAGAGGTAATCGATATTTTAGAAAAGGATGAGATAAACAACAAAAAACTTAAATTTCATGCTATGCATACGCTTGATGAGGTTAAAGACCTTCATAAGCTCCTGCCAGATGAACAAAAAGAACAACTAAATCCGTACATTGAGGAATTTGCAATTGTGGCGGATAAACTGATGGACCCAGCATATGTAATTAATCATAAGAATGCATTAGTAAAAAAAGTAAGGCATCATTACAATGAAGTATCGCGAAATTTTTCATATAACGCAGTAAAGGATTATTTGCAAAGCTGATGAAAGAACTTGTAGAGGAGTTTCTGGATTACTTATTAGTGGAGAGGGGCTTATCAGAGAATACAATTAGTGCCTATCGTAGAGACCTGTACAAATATGTCCTTTTCTTAGAAAAAAGCAAAAAAATAAACCATCTGCAAGAAGTCCAGCATGGAAATATTAGCGATTTTATGATGCAACAGAAGGACGATGGTTTAAGTGCAAATAGTATTTCAAGGAACCTGGTGGCCATAAAAGTATTCCATAGATTTTTAACAAGAGAACGATACGTAAAAAAGGATGTAGCTGATGTGCTGGATTCACCAAAACTATGGAAACATCTGCCAGATGTGCTTTCAATTTTTGAGGTGGAACAGATTTTAAAACAGCCAAACTTAAAAGATTGGATGGGCGTAAGAGACAGGGCAATCTTAGAGGTTATGTATGCTACAGGAATGCGCGTTTCAGAACTTTCATCCCTTACCTTAGAGAATCTTAACATAGATGTGGGGTTCTTAAAATGTGTTGGTAAAGGCAATAAAGAGAGAATTGTTCCTATCGGTAGACAAGCCAAGGATATCCTGCAGAAATACATCGGTAAAACCAGACCTAAGCTGTTAAAAAAAGGAGTCCCTGCCCGTAGCATTTTTTTATCTCGTTTAGGTAAACCTATTTCCAGGCAGAGCATATGGAAGATTATTAAAAAATATGTAAGCGCAGCACGCATAAAAAAGAAAATTACCCCCCACACCTTGCGGCATTCCTTTGCAACACATATGTTAGAGCGGGGCGCCGATTTAAGAGTGGTGCAGGAGCTGCTCGGGCATGCTGATATATCCACAACTCAAATTTATACGCACATAGATAAAGAAAGGTTAAAATCAATACATCATAAATACCATCCAAGACCGTAGGCAGTTATCAGTACTCAGTAAACAGTTATCAGTTACTGAATACTGAATACTCAAAACTGAAAACTGAAATATGAATTTAGCTAAAAAAATAAAATTCCATCTACCAAGCCATACTTATCACATCTTAAAGCTTATTGGCGAGGAGGCTGACGCTTTAAATTATAAAGCTTTTTGCGTTGGTGGTTTTGTGCGCGACTTGTTTTTGAATGTTAAAAATTTTGATATAGATATAGCAGTAGAGAAGGATGCTATACATTTTGGCAGAATACTGTCTAGACGATTAAAAGGCATACTCGTTGTGCATAAAAAATTCGGTACCGCGACAATTATTTTTTCAGGTAAAGATAAAAATAAAATTAAAATAGATATTGCCACAGCCAGGACAGAGCGCTATCAGCATCCTGCTGCTTTGCCGGAAGTAAAATTTGCTTCAATAAAACATGACCTCTACCGAAGAGATTTTACTGTTAACGCAATGGCTATTTCCATAAACAAGAGGAGCTTTGGAAGCCTTATAGACTTTTTTGGCGGGCTTAAGGATTTAAGGAGCAGGAGAATAAAGACATTACATGATTTAAGTTTTATAGATGACCCTACCCGCATATTTAGGGCTGTGCGATTTGAGCAAAGATATAATTTTAAAATAGAACCGCATACTGAGAAATTAATAAAAACAGCAATAAGCCTGGATATGTTCGGTAGGACACAAAACCAACGAATCAGAAATGAGATCATATTAATTTTAAGCGAAAATGAGCCCATCAAGGCATTGTGCCGGATGAACCAATTGCATGAATTGCGTTTTATTGACCGAGAATTAAAACTAAATAAACACACAATGGAGCTTTTTAAGGCAATCCGACAGGTGCAACGCTGGTATAATTTATATTTTTCAAAGCAAAGAGCTGTTGAAGGATGGGTTATTTATTTTATGGCCGTGATTGATGTGCTTTCGCTAAGGCAGATAAAATTGATATGCGAGAAGTTTGTTTTTAAAAAAAGTGATGAAAAAAGGATCCTTTCTGGAAAAATGGCAACAAAGAAAATAAGCAGGCTGCTGGATAAGAAGGTAAAGATATGTCCCAGCATTATATATAAACACCTTCAGCCATTATCATATGAAGTTATACTCTTTATTGCGGCGTCAGCAAAAACCAAAAAAGCAAAAAACAGGTTACATTTGTTTTTTAGCAGATATAATAATATAAAGCTTAGCATAACCGGTAAAGACTTAAAGGAAATAGGCCTTGCTCCTGGCCCAAGATACAAAAAGATTTTAAATAGAATACTTTATGCAAAATTAGACGGAAAAATAAAAACCAAAAAGGAAGAAATGGAGTTGGCAAAAAAATGAATAAATATAAAAAAGTAATTAAGGAATTAAAAAAATACAATAAATTTTTAATAACCTCACACATAAACCCAGAAGGTGATTCATTAGGAAGCCAGCTAGCTTTTAGTTATTTGTTAAAGGCCCTGGGCAAAAGCTACTATATCCTTAATGCGGAAATCCCAGGAGATAAATATAAATTTTTACCAAACATCAATAGCATAACCACAAAGATAAAAAAGGGTTTAGCTTATGATGCTGTATGTTTCTTAGATTGTGCGGATATACAAAGAGTGGGCGATGTTTCCAAAAAAATAAATCTAGATAAGCTCAAGATTAATATTGACCACCACCTTAGTAATATTTATTTTGGAGACATAAATCTGGTGGAATCCAATCTCTCCAGCGCAGGTGAAGTTATATACAATTTATTTAAAGAAGCTAAGATAAAAATTAATAAAGAAGCTGCAATTTGCTTATACGCAGCTATTGTAAGTGACACAGGGTCATTTCGTTATTCTAATGTTACATCTGCTACGCATGAAATAGCGGCCGATCTAATAGGTACAAGCAGCATAAATGCATATGAAATATATAAGAACATATTTGAGGAAATCTCTCCTGCGGCAATAAAACTTTTAAGTAAGGCCTTACCGACTATTAAATTAAATAAAGCAGGTACTGTGGCGTGGATGAAAGTAACTAAAAACATGCTCAGCCAGAGTAAGGCTACATTAAAAGATGCAGGGGATTTTATAAGTTTTCCACGTTCGATACAGGGTGTTAAGGTAGCTATGCTTTTTACTGAATTAGAAACAGATAAATTAAAAGTAAGTTTCAGGGCTAATGATATTGTTGATGTGAATAAAATTGCCATGCTTTTTGGCGGAGGCGGGCACAAAAAAGCAAGCGGATGTTCGATAAAGGGAATATTAGCTGACGCAGAAAAAAAAGTATTAGCAGTGGTGGAAAAGCATGTTTGATGTAAATAAAGTGGAAAAGATATACGGGATACTACTCATAGATAAGCCAAGAGGAATCACCTCTCATGATGTAGTGGCTTTTATTAGAAAAAGATTTAAGATTAAAAAGGTGGGACACTGCGGAACATTAGATCCTATAGCAACTGGCATGTTAGTTATTCTTTTGGGTAGAGCCACAAAGCTGGCTTCAAAATATCTTAATGATAATAAAGAGTATCTATGCACCATACAACTTGGTATATCCACAAGTACACAAGATGCTGAAGGTAAAATTACAGCTAATAATGATATAAAAGATATAACAACAGAGAAAGCAATAAAAGTTATTGAGTCATTTAAAGGAGAGAGCGAGCAGGTGCCTCCGATGGTTTCTGCTAAACATTATAAAGGCGTAAGGTTGTATAAGCTTGCCAGAAGAGGTCTTGAGGTTGAACGGTCCCCAAGAGCAATATGTATACACAGCATAAAAATATTATCAACAAATTTACCTTATGTTGAATTTGCCATGCAATCATCCAAGGGTACTTACGTAAGGACATTATGCCATGATGTTGGAGAGAGATTAGGTTGTGGAGCCCACATGTATGCTTTGCGTAGATTAGCGTCGGGCAATTTTAATATCAAGAATGCCAGTACCTTAAAACAATTAGAAATTCTTGATATGGAGGGCCTCAAGAAATTGGTTATAAATCCATGAAAATAATATACGGGCTTAATAATCTTAAATTCCGGAAAAAGAAGGCTATTGTTACGATAGGTATTTTTGACGGGGCCCACAAAGCCCATCAGAAAATATTAAAAGAGACAAGAGCTTTAGCAAAGAAACAAAAAATACAATCATGTATTATAACTTTTTATCCGCATCCTCAAAAAGTACTTACAAATACACCTTTTAAAGCTACTATAACCTCGCTTGAGCATAGGTTGAGATTGTTGCAAGCGATTGGTATTGATTTATGCGTAGTGATTAAATTTACATCAAGGTTTTCTAAAAGGTCAATACCGTGGTTTGTAGAAAATATCCTTAAAAATAAATTAAAAACACAAACTTTAATTGTGGGTAGTGGCTTTAAAATAGGCAGGGAAGCAGTGCCCACACAAACGCTCAAGGGGCTTTTAGCGCGCCAGGGAATAAATTTTAAAATAATTCCAAATCAGAAATATAAAAACAATGTTATAAGCAGCAGTTTTATACGCAAACTAATTGAAGGAGGCAAACTAGACATTGCGTCAAAATTATTAGCAAGGCCTTTTGCAATATATGGAACAGTTGTTTCTGGTAAGCAGCGCGGAAGAACCTTGGGTTTTAGAACAGCCAACATAGATCCGCATCATGAAGTAATGCCACCTTCAGGTGTATATGCTGTTAAGGTGAAGCTGGGTAAAAAACATTACAAAGGTGTACTAAACATAGGCTTTTGTCCTACATTCAAACAGAGACAAAAAGAACCTACAATAGAAGTGCATATCTTAGGATTTAAGGGTAACCTCTACAAAAAGGATATAGAGGTATTTTTCGTTAAGAAAATAAGACCCGAAAGACATTTCAGAAACAAAGAAGCACTCAAGAAGCAAATAAATAAAGATATTTTGACTATAAAATCCCCCCGCCAGTGAAGAAGACGCATACGGTTTCAAAGCCTTTTCTCCTTTACAAAGTATAAGACATTTGTTATAATAGCGGCTCAAATAAACCTTCAGAAAGGAACAGGAACCATGACTATAGATAAGAAAAAGAAAGATACTATTATAGGGGAGTTTAAAACACATGAGAAAGATACGGGTTCTTCAGAGGTGCAAATAGCTATTCTCACAGAGAGAATAAATACTCTGGCAGAGCATTTTAAGCAGCACAAGAAGGACCATCATTCCAGGCGTGGATTATTGCGCATGGTTAACCGCAGAAGAAAACTGCTTGATTATCTAAAAAAACATAATCTTAAAGAATATCAGAATATGTTAGATAAACTTAAGCTAAGAAAGTAGGAAAAGGTAAAATATGAATAAGCAATTTAATTTAAATATTGGGAACAAAGAAATAGTTTTTGAAATAGGGAAATTAGCCAGACAGGCTAGTGGAGCTGTAACTGTAACTTGCGGGGGGACAGTAGTCTTAGTTACAGTGGTTATGTCAAAAAACCCAAGGGAGGGGAGTGACTATTTCCCGTTATTTGTTGAATATAGAGAAAGGACATATGCTGCTGGCAGAATACCCGGAGGATTTTTTAAAAGAGAGGGTAGGCCAACAGACAAAGAAACATTAACCGCCCGGCTCATAGACAGACCCATAAGGCCACTTTTCCCAGAGGGATTATTTCATGAGGTGCAGGTTATGGCAACGGTTCTATCGAGTGACGGAGAAAACGACCCTGATGTTTTAGCGGTATTGGGTGCTTCGGCAGCACTTTGTGTATCAAATGCACCATTTATGGGGCCACTCGGGGCAGTGCGTGTTGCTCAGGCAGCAGATGGAGAGTTTATAGTAAATCCTACCTATGCACAATCGAATGAATCTAAATTTGACATGGTAGTAGCTGGGACCAAAGAAGGAGTCGTTATGATAGAATCCGATTGTAAGCAGGTTTCGGAAGGCGACTACTTTAATGCAATAAAGTTTGCATATGATAATCTTCTCAAATGTATAGATATCCAGAACAAAATGAGTTCTGAATGTGGAGTTAAGAAAAGCACTCCAGAACTTAAAAGTATAGTGCCGGAATTGCTAAAAGAAGTTAGGGCTCTTTCTGCTGATAAACTTGCCAAAATAAATTCCTTAAAGGATAAAGAAGAACGCATAGAGGCAACTGATTTACTAAGCAAGGAATTGATAGAGAAGCTGGTGACAGAAGAATCAAATGCTGGTGAATTAGATGTAAAAAACGCCCTTCATGAAGTTGAGAAGGAGCTTGTCAGGGATGCGGTATTAAACCATAATAAAAGGGTAGATGGCAGAGCACTTGAGCAGATACGCTCCATTAGTTGCGAAATTGGTTTATTACCAAGAACCCATGGCTCAGCTGTGTTTACCCGCGGGCAAACACAAAGTCTTTCTGTTGCAACATTAGGAACCAGCTCAGATGAGCAGAGGATAGAATCCTTAGAAGGAGAATCGCAGAAGACTTTTATGCTGCATTATAATTTCCCTCCTTTTAGTGTTGGGGAAGTAAAGCCTGTAAGGGGTCCTGGCAGAAGAGAAATAGGCCATGGCACATTAGCAGAAAAAGGCTTAAAAAATATCATGCCAACAAAAGAAGAATTTCCATATACAGTAAGAGTGGTATCAGACATACTTGAATCTAATGGTTCTTCTTCAATGGCTACTGTATGCGCTAGTTCTTTAGCGCTTATGGATGCAGGCGTTCCTATTAAAGCGGCAGTTGCTGGTATAGCAATTGGGCTTGTTAGGGAAGGTGACAAATACAAGATACTTACTGACATAGCAGGCTTAGAAGACCATTATGGCGATATGGATTTTAAGGTAGCGGGTACATCAGAAGGTATTACCGCTGTACAGGTAGATGTAAAATTAAAACAGGGTATTACCTTAGGTATCATAGAAGAAGCTTTAAGCCGGGCTAAAGCTGCAAGGGAGGAAGTGCTTGGTAAGATGAATGCAGCAATATTAAAACCAAAAGAAGATCTTTCAGAATATGCACCGCGAATAACCACATTTAAAATAAGCATAGATAGGATTAGGGATTTGATAGGCCCTGGCGGTAAAAATATACGAAAGATCATAAATGATACTGGCGTAACAATAGATGTGGAAGATGATGGTACTGTTGCGGTGGCTTCTTCAGATTCAGAGGCCTCTAAGAAAGCTATAGAGATAATTAACTCACTCACAGAAGAGGTAAAAGTAGGCAAAATATATAAAGTTAAGGTAAAGAAGATAATGAACTTTGGCGCATTTTGCGAAGTCCTGCCCGGGAAAGATGGGTTGGTGCATGTTTCTGAGTTATCAAAAGAATATGTTAAGGACGTAGAATCTGCGGTGAAAATTGGAGATGAATTTAACGCGAAGGTTCTCGAGATAGATGATCAGGGTAGAGTAAATCTATCAAGGAAGCAAGCCGAAGTATAATAGTGGAAAAGATAAAAATAAAAATAAAGAAAAAGCCAGATTGCGAAGATTTGTCAATTCCGCAATACATGAGTGAATTCGCAAGTGGCATGGATATATGTGCTGACATTGATGGTGAATTGACTCTTGCTCCGGGTGAGATTAAATTAATTTCAGCCGGTTTTTATATGAGTTTACCAGCTGGTTATGAAGCTCAGATAAGGCCAAGAAGCGGCCTTGCCATAAAGCATGGTATAAGTATTGTTAATGCACCTGGCACAATAGACGCAGATTACAGAGGGCTAGTCGGAATCATAATGATAAACCACGGCAAAGAGCCCTTTTTAATAAAGCGCGGAAGCAGAATAGCTCAAATGGTTATTCAAAAGGTTATTAGGGCTGAGGCTGAGATCACAGATGAATTAGATGAAACCCTGCGCTCAGGTGGCGGCTTTGGACATTCAGGTGTGTAGTGAGCATATCCCAAGCAGTTTTCTCTGGCATTATACAGGGTGTAACTGAATTTTTACCAGTTAGCAGTTCCGGGCATTTGGTTTTATTACATCATTATTTTGGTTATAAACAACCGCAGCTGCTTTTTGATATATTTTTGCATGTAGGCACACTTTTTGCAGTTTTAGTTTATTTTAAGAGAGACATACAGCTGCTTTTTACAAAAGAAAGAAGGTTTCTTTCATTAATATTAATAGGTTGTGTGCCTACCGCAATAATAGGATTTGCATTTGAATATTTTTTTAGAGAAGCATTTATGAATATTAAATTAGTCAGCGTTATGCTGATAGTTACAGCACTTTTTTTATTTGGGGCAGATTATATAACTCGTTTACGTGAGAAAAGTAAAGACACAAATTTAAAGCCCCTTGGTGTAGGAAAGGCATTGATAATAGGAGCAATGCAAGGTCTCGCTATTTTACCCGGGATATCAAGAAGCGGCACAACTATTTCTACCGCGCTTATTTGCCGCATAAATAAAGAAGAAGCTATAAGATATTCATTTTTGCTGGCTATCCCGGCAATAGTCGGTGCGTTAGTTTTTGAATTAAGAAATTTCGATAGTATAAAAACTGTATTAATTCCACAGGTGGTAGCAGGCGCTTTAAGTGCATTTTTAGTAGGGCTTGTGGCTATATATTATCTAATCAAGGCAGTTATTAAAAAAAAGCTGTTTTTATTTGGCATATATTGCCTTATAACTGGCAGCGCAATTTTCTTTAGAGCATGACTAAACAAAGAACAAATGAACTATTAGGGCTTATTTTTTTAGCAGTTGCGGTTTTAGTATTAATAAGTCTTTTTTCTTATAATGCCGAAGACCTTAGGGTCTTTACATCCTCCCCTAATAGGGGAGTTGGCAATTTCGCGGGCATTATAGGTGCCTATATGGCAGCCACGTTATTTTTTGTATTAGGATGGAGCGCTTATATAATTCCATTTCTTTGTTTGGCGTGGGCAGTAAATAAATTCATAGGCAGAGAGCCGCAGAAGATCTATTTAAAGGTTTCCGGTACAATTGTGCTTTTTCTTGCCTCCAGCATTCTCCTTAGTATGCTATTTAGTGCTTCTAATACAGACATGGTAAAAGCAGGGGGCGTAGTAGGATTATTTTTATCAAATTTATTAACAAGATATTTTGGCAATATTGGCAGCTATGTTATTGCAATTATGCTTATTATAATGAGTGCACTATTAGCTACAGAGTTTTTAATATTGCCATTTATAGTCATCCTATATAAGAAGCTAAAAGAAAATTTGTTTACTTTAAGAAGGCCTACTATATACAAGAGGAAATCGGGAATAACTACTCTACAACAAAGACAAACTCGTCAAAACCAAGCCCGCATGGCTTCAGTTGGACAGGCCGGGCAAGCTAAGAGGTCTACTCCCGTAACACCCACAATACAGGTTCGTAAAGAGTCAGAAATTAAAATAAGCAAGCCTATTATTAAACCCCATATTAAACAGCAACCAGCACCTAAGTTAAAACCAGCCATAGCTAAAATGGGGCCTGATGGAGGAAGCCAGTACAAGCTGCCGTCACTGGATTTATTGGATGATCCGCCTCAGGTTGCAGAGAAAAAGATTAAGGAAGATCTGACTGTTTCATCTAGGATACTTGAAGAAACCCTGCAGGATTTTGGAATTGATGTAAAAGTAACCCATGTGGAGCAGGGCCCTGCAATAACAAGGTATGAATTAGAACCAGCCCCCGGAGTAAAAGTAACACGTATTACGTCATTAAGTGATGATATAACGTTGGCAATGAAGGCACATAGTGTCAGGATAGTTGCGCCTATACCCGGAAAATCCAGGGTCGGGGTTGAAATACCTAATGTTGTTACCAGCATGGTTTATCTTAAAGACATTTTAGGGTCTGATGAGTTTGCTAAATCTCAATCTAAGCTCAGCTTGGCCATTGGGAAAAGTATCGGCGGTGCGCCTGTAGTACGTGATTTAGGCGAGATGCCCCATTTACTTATAGCAGGTACTACCGGTGCCGGTAAGACTGTATGTGTTAATAGCATAGTATTAAGTATGATTTTTAACGCAACCCCTGATCAAGTTAGATTGATATTAGTTGATCCAAAAATGGTTGAGCTTGCACTGTTTAATAAACTACCACATCTTTTATGCCCAGTATTAACCAACCCAAAGAAGGTATCTGCGGCATTGGGTTGGTTAGTTGGAGAGATGGAGAGAAGATATAAATTATTGGCAAAGGTGGGCGCAAGAAATATTAATGCATTTAACAAAAAAGAGAACAAGCAAGCTGATGAAGGAGAAGAAATACCGAATAAGCTACCATTTATAGTTGTGGTTATTGATGAGTTGGCAGATCTGATGGCAGTGGCTTCACGGGATATAGAAGGTGCCATTATGCGATTAGCACAACTTTCAAGAGCTGTTGGTATACATATAATACTTGCAACGCAAAGACCATCAGTAGATGTTATAACAGGTGTTATAAAGGCAAATTTTCCAGCGAGGATATCTTTTAAGGTTGCCTCTAAAGTGGATTCACGTACAGTGCTTGATATGAACGGCGCAGATAAATTACTTGGCAGGGGTGATATGTTATTTATAGAGCCAGGTGCCGCTAAACCAGTCAGGGCGCAAGGTAGCTTGGTATCAGATAAAGAGATAGAGAGAGTAGTAGAATTTATGGCAGCACAGGCCACTTCACAATATGAGGAAGAATTATTAAATGCTCAGGAGAAAAAGAAGGGCCAGGTTGCAGATGAAAAAGATGAGCTTTATGATGAAGCCGTAAGAACGATTTTAGAGAGTGGCTTAGCCTCAGTATCTTTGCTTCAGCGACGTATGAAGTTTGGCCATATGCGTGCTGCGCGATTAATAGATACTATGGAGGTAGAGGGAATAGTAGGGCCATACCAGGGCTCTAAACCAAGAGAAATTCTCGTTGATCGCGAAACATATCTACGTGAGAAAATTCAACAAGGAGAATAATGAGCATAGGAGCTAGATTAAAAGAAGCTAGAGAAAAAAGGAAGATAAGCATAAATAGGGTTTATGAAAATACCAGAATACATCCTGATATGCTTTATGCGCTTGAGGATGATGAGTATGGAAAAATACCAAACTCTACCTATGTTAAAGGTTTTTTGAGGACTTATGCAACTTATTTAGGTTTAGATGCAGAAGCGGTTGTAGAAGAATATGATAAGTTAAAGCTGCAAGAAACAAGAGAACATCAGCCTGTTAAGCTCCAGAACGATATATCAAAAAAATTAGAGTACATAGAAGTATTAAAAAAATATTCATTACCCGCGCTTAAGTGGATAATTATTCTAATATTGGTGGTAGTAGCGTCAAAAGGCGTATTCAGGCTTATTAAAAATAGGCCAGTTTCTAAAAAACCCAAGGTTGAAACAACCTCTGTAAAAAATGTTGTTGTAGCTCCTTTGTTAAAGAATATAGATATACCCAAGGAGGAAGGGCTTATCCTTAGGGTTGAGGCCACAGATGACGTGTGGCTTAACTTAAAAGTAGATGGAAAATTAATTTTTCAAAATGTATTAAAAAAAGGCACATCCGAAACCTGGAAAGCAGAAGAAAACTTTACCATATGGACTGGAAATGCCGATGCCCTCCAAATGAGTCTTAATGAAAGTAATATTGGCTCACCCGGCAGTGGTGTTGTTAAAGATTTGATCGTTGATAGAGAAGGATTAAGGAAGTAAATCTGGGCAGGTACCCGAGTGGCCAAAGGGGTCAGACTGTAAATCTGATGGCTCTGCCTACGGAGGTTCGAATCCTCCCCTGCCCACCATATCAGTTCAAAAAGTTAAAAGGTTTTAACTTTTGAAACTTTTTAACTTTTAAAACTTTTAGAACTGAAAAACGCGGGTGTCCGCCTTCACTGAGCACTTATCGTACACAGCTTCGGCGAGACTGCTGCGCATAGAAGAATATCATGCGGGTGTAGTTCAGTGGTAGAACGGCAGCCTTCCAAGCTGCACACGTCGGTTCGATTCCGATCACCCGCTCCATGGTTCGACGCGGCAAAATTTTTTAAATTTTGCCTTGCTCACCATTTATGGTGAGTGTAATCGAACCATGCCCTGAGCAAATGAGCAAAATATTTATTAAGCGAATGCGTCGAAGGGCCTAAAAAATCTCATGCCAGATACAGCAAACAACCAACATAAAGATGATTCAAAAGAGATAAGACTCTTTGGTGAGAAGTCTATCAGAGAAGAGGCTTATCGTCAGAAGATTATAGAGCTAGAAAAAGAGGTAATGAAGCTTGAGTCATTAGCAAAGAGCAAAGAAAAACCAAAACAGGCCCCAGCGTTAAAAGAAGAACATGAAACAAAGCATAAACTTCCGGAGTATTCTGAAGGTATATTTTATGAAGCTGCTACATCATTGGATGAGAGAGTTAAAAAATATCAATATATGCTTGAGGCAAAGGCCAGAAACATCAGCGATAGATTAAATTTGCAGGCACAAAATCTCTTTGAGCATGAGAATGTAGGTGTTCATATAATTACTATAAAAAAAATGCTCATTGTTCTTTCTATATTTACATTGATTGCCATAAGCATGGCTGCCTTTAGTATTTTTTCTATTTCCTCTGCCAGAGATGGAAGATTAAGGGATGCTGCCACCATCTTACAGGATGAACCTCAAGATTTAAAGGGTATGTTGCAGGAAAGTGGCTTTTATAATAACCAATATACGATAATTAGTTTAAATTATTATAATCGGATGTATAAAGGTACGGCAGAACTTCATTTTAAGCCGCACAGTGATTGGGATTTAAAAATGATAGCATCTGATATAATAAGTAATTTTAAGAAATTGGCTCGTGGTAAATCAATCGAGCTTAACTTTATATATGAAGGCAGCGCATACGCAAGGGCAAGTTACTCACCTATTTCAGAAGAAACACATTATGAGTTTGTAAAATGAAAGCAATTTATCCTGGAAATTTTGATCCCATAACATATGGCCACATAGACCTTATAAAAAGAGCTGTTAAGATATTTGATGAGGTTACTGTCGGGGTGTCTTCTCGTTCGCATAAGCAAACCTTGTTTACACCATCTGAGAGAAAGGTTATGATCGTAAAGGCGCTTAAGGGTTTAAAAAATGTTAAAGTAGAAATTTTTAATGGGCTAGTAGTTAATTATGCTAAAAAGAAAAAAGTAAAAGTTATTTTAAGGGGCCTGCGCACGTTGTCTGATTTTGAATATGAATTTCAAATGGCCTTAACTAATCGTAAACTTAACTCGTCTATAGAAACAATCTTTATGGTGCCAAGTGAATCATATTCCTATCTTTCCTCAACGCTAATTAAAGAAGCCGCTCCGCTTGGTGCAAATCTAAAAGAATTTGTTCCGCCATTTGTGGCTATGGCGCTGAAGAAAAAACTGGAGGTTAAATAGTAGTGGAAGCAATAAAGACACTTAGGGAAAAGGCCAGAAATGTTGATGCAAAAATAGTGCTTCCAGAAGGAAGCGAACCCCGTGCAATTAAGGCAGCAGCGCAAATATCCAGAGAAAAGATATCAAGAGTTATTCTTTTGCCTAGCACAAAAGGAGTAGAAGAAACGCTTAAAGCTGAAAATGCGGACATGGAACGAATTGAAATAATAGATATTAAAAATTCTCCTTTACTGGATAAATACATTGATATGTTTTATGAATTAAGAAAACACAAAGGCATAAGCAAAGATGATGCGAAAAATGCGATTATAAACAATTCGTTATATTTCGGAGCTTTAATGGTTAGGGAGGGGTTGGCAAACGGCTTTGTAGCAGGGGCTGTTAACACAACAAGGGATGTAGCAAGGTCCTGCCTATGGTGCATTGGCCTAGACAGAGCTGTGCGCACAATGTCTAGCTCATTTATAATGATAGTGCCGCATAAAGAATTTGGAGCAAGCGGTGTTTTTATATACGCAGACTGTGGCATAATACCTTTTCCATCACCAAGGCAGCTTGCAAGTATTGCTATGACTTCAAGTGAGTTAATGAGCATAATATTTGAAGCTGAACCAAAAGTAGCCATGCTTTCTTTCTCAACAAAAGGAAGCGGCGAAATGGATGCAATAGAAAAGATTCATAAAGCTATAGATATAGTAAAAGAAAAAAAGCCAGGCCTTATGATAGATGGTGAAATTCAGGCAGATGCGGCATTGGTCCCTGAAGTAGCCAAGATAAAAGCGCCAAAAAGCCCATTAAAAGGAGAGGCGAATGTCTTAATTTTTCCTAATTTAGAAGCAGGAAATATCTCTTATAAGCTTACACAAAGATTAGCCAAAGCGCGCGCATTGGGCCCATTGCTTAACGGTTTACAGGCACCCTGTAGCGACCTTTCGCGAGGATGTACTACTGATGATATAGTAGACATAGTTGCGGTTACTGCTTTGCGCTGCGCCTATAACAAAAAAGTATGAAGATCTTAGTTATAAATAGCGGTTCATCAAGCATAAAGTATCAATTATTTGATACTAAACGCTCCAGCTCTCTATGTAGCGGTGTTGTTGAAAGAATAGGTAATGGGGCAAGCACACTCACGCACCATAAAGGCAAAAAGACATTTAAAACTCAAATACGTGCTGCTAATCATCATCAGGCAATAAAGCACATATTTGATATTATAATAGATTCTAAATTAGGAGTAGTAAAAGCACATTCACAAATTGCAGGCATAGGACACAGAGTTGTGCATGGTGCTGATGTCTTTAGAAAGCCCTCAATAATTGATAACAAAGTTTTTAATGTTATTAAGAAATTTAGCAAGTTAGCTCCTTTACATAATCCACCGGCAATATTAGGAATAGATGCGTGCAGGAAGTTTGTAAAACAAATTCCTCAAATAGCTGTTTTTGATACAGCCTTTCATCAGACAATGCCACAAAAAGCATATATGTATGGCATTCCCTATAAATTTTATAAAAAGTATGGCTTGCGTAGATATGGTTTTCATGGCACTAGCCATATGTATGTTGCTAATGAAGCTGCCAAACGCTTAAAGAAACCATTGAATTCATTAAACATCATCACATGTCACCTTGGAAATGGTTGTAGCATAGCAGCAATCAAAGATGGCAAGAGCATAGATACTAGTATGGGGTTTACGCCCTTAGAAGGGGTTATGATGGGCACCAGAAGCGGTGATATAGATGCAGCTGCAGTGCTATATTTAATGGACAAAGAAAACCTAAGTATTAAAGGTACTGATGATTTGCTTAATAAAGAAAGTGGACTTTTAGGACTCTCAGGCATAAGTAATGATATGCGCGATATTAAAAAGAAAGCATCCTCTGGTAATAAAAGAGCAACTCTTGCTATTGAAGTATTTATTTATAGGATTATAAAATATATTGGTGCTTATATTGCGGCAATGGATGGCGTTGATGCAATTGTTTTAACAGCAGGTATAGGTGAGAATTTTATTATTTTACAAAAAAGGTTAAAGAAGGAACTTAAGAATATATTAAAGAAATTTTCTGCCAAAATGTTGATTATCCCCACCAATGAAGAGCTTATGATAGCCAGGCAGACAGCAAAGGTATTGATGAGAAGGAAAAAGGATAGACCTTAACAAAACTAAGAACTGAAGTAAACGCAGATAATCGCAGATTGCACGCAAATAGTCGCAGATATAATATCTGCGTTAGATATGCGAGAATTTGCGTTAAGAAAAAAATGGGGAAACTCCATTAAAGAGAAACTATGAAAGTTCTAATAAACGAAATTCCTGAGCAGGGGATGTCTATTAAAGGTGAGTTTGACCCTGGAATGCTTAAGCTGCAAACAAAGCAGATACATTTTTTAACACCCCTGCATGTGGAATGTTTTACAACCAAGACAACCGAAGACTTATTCGTAAAATGCAATTTATCAGCTAAGATAAAAGAAATTTGCAGCAGGTGCCTTGAAGAATTTGAAATGGAGCTTGCGAAAAAAGTAGAATTGTATTATCAGCTAAGGGGGGAACTTGCCATAGAGCTGGATGATAGCATTAGGGATGAGATAATTATTGACTATCCAATTAAAATGTTATGTAAGCAAGATTGTAAGGGCTTGTGCCAGAGGTGCGGGAAAAACTTAAATAAAGGTTCATGTAGTTGTGAGGTAAAAAATGAGTAAGATTGGAATTATAGGCGGTAGCGGCTTATATAAAATCGATGGATTAACAGACATTAAATGGGTAAAGGTTGATACGCCTTTTGGTGAACCGTCAGATGAATATTTAACAGGTAAACTTTCAGAACAGAAAATCGTATTTTTGCCAAGGCATGGAAGAGGCCATCGCATATTACCCACAGAATTAAATTACACAGCTAATATATATGGCATGAAAAAATTAGGAGTTGAAAGCATAATATCAGTTTCTGCGGTAGGAAGTTTTAAAAAAGAGATAAAACCGCTTGATATAGTTATTCCGGATCAATATGTTGATAGAACTAACCAGGGGCGGCAAACAACATTTTTTGGAAAAGGTGCGGTGGCCCATGTTAATTTTTCAGATCCTTGCTGTAGTGTTTTAATAGATATTCTCGCAGAGACAGCCAAGGCAGCAGGCGCAAAAGTGCATAAAGGTGGCACTTATCTTAATATGGAAGGCCCTGCCTTTTCTACGCGCGCAGAATCACGCTTATATAAAAGTTGGGGCATGGATGTTATTGGAATGACAAATATGCCAGAAGCACGATGCGCGCGAGAAGCAGAGATATGTTATGTTACAATGGCAATGGTAACAGATTATGATTGCTGGCACCAGGAAAATTCTGTTGACATTGGGATGATTATAAAAAATCTACTTAAAAATGTTGATACCGCAAAAAAGATTATCAAAAATGCATTGCCTAAGATACCAAAGCAAAGGAAATGCCCTTGTGCTACAGCATTAAAAGATACTGTTATTACAAAGGGAGAGCTTATACCAGAAGAAACAAAAAAAAGATTGAAACTTATAATTGGAAAATATATGTAGGGGTTCGATTTATCGAATCCTTTAGGGCGCCATAAATGTCGCCCCTACAATAAATCAGAAAATAAATGAACTACAAAGACACATTAAACCTGCCACATACAGATTTTAAAATGAAGGCAAGCCTTCCACAAAAAGAGCCTGACACAGAGAAATTATGGCAGCAGATGGATATTTATTCTAAGATCCGCGCAAAGCGAAAGGGGAAGCCTAAATACATTTTGCACGATGGCCCGCCATATGCTAATGGCGATATTCATATTGGACATGTGCTTAATAAAACCATCAAAGATATTATAATTAAATATAAAACAATGCAGAATTTTGACTCTCCATATATACCTGGATGGGATTGCCATGGCTTACCTGTAGAACATCAGCTGTTTAAGGTACTCACAATCAGCAAACATGAGATTAAGCAAATTGAATTCCGTAAAAAGGCTCAGAAATATGCTATGGGTTTTGTGGAAATACAAAGAGAACAATTTAAGAGATTAGGTATTTTTGCAGATTGGATGAGGCCTTATCTTACATTAAACCGCCAGTATGAAGAAGCTATAATAAGGTCTTTTGCAAAATTAGTTAAAGCTGGTTATATTTATCAGGGGCTTAAGCCTGTGAATTGGTGCTATAGTTGTGAAACCGCTTTAGCAGAAGCAGAGGTTGAGTATGAGGATCACACATCTACTTCGATTTATGTTAAATTTAAAGTAAAGGGTAAAGAAAATACATATATAGTAATTTGGACAACAACTCCATGGACTTTGATAGCTAATGTCGCAATAGCTCTGCATCCGGATTTTGATTATGCTACCATAGAAACAGGTAAAGATACTCTGATAATGGCAAAAGAATTAGCAGAATCTGTAATGTTAAAATTTGGTATAAAAGATTATAAAATAATCTCAACAGCAAAAGGTAAAGATTTAGAGGGTACAATATATGAGCATCCGCTGGGCTTGCGACGAGAAGGAAAGGTTGTCCTAGCTGATTATGTTTCATTAGAAGATGGTACAGGTTGTGTGCATACAGCACCCGGACACGGGGTAGAAGACCATATTACTGGATTAAAATATAAATTAGAAACTATTATGCCTGTTGATGGAAAAGGTAATTTTACAAATGATGCAGGCGAATTCAAAGGCATGAATGTTCATAAAGCAGATGCCAAAATAACAGAGCAATTAAAGAATCTAAATATGCTTTTGTTTAATGAGAATTTTACACATTCCTATCCTCATTGCTGGCGTTGTAAAAATCCTATTATATTTAGGGCTACAGAACAATGGTTTATGTCTGTTGATAAAAATGGCCTTAGGGATAAGATCCTTACTGAAATAGATAAAAGCATTAAATGGATACCGCAACAGGGAAGAGAGAGAATATATACAATGCTACAGAGCCGTCCGGACTGGTGCCTTTCAAGGCAAAGGTATTGGGGCGTTCCTATCCCTGTTTTTAAATGCAACAATTGCAATAAATGGATTTGTGATGCCAAATTAATAGGATATTTTGCAGATATAGTTGCTACAGAAGGCGTAGATGCGTGGTTTGCTAAAGATGTGAAGGCTCTAATTCCAGCAGGTTATAAATGTCCAGAATGCAAGGCTGAAGATTTTACAAAAGGAGCGGATATTATAGATGTATGGTTTGAATCAGGAGTCAGCCACCAGGCGGTTTTAAAAAAGAGAGAAGTTCTACATTATCCAGCCGAACTTTATGTAGAAGGAAGTGACCAACATAGAGGATGGTTTCAGACATCACTGATAACAGCAATGGCAATTGAGAAGAAACCGCCATTTAAAAATGTTTTAACGCATGGATTTACTGTTGATGGTAACGGAAAAAAGATGTCCAAATCTTTAGGTAATGTTGTTTCACCGCAAGAGGTAATTAAAGATTATGGCGCTGACATCTTAAGATTATGGGTTGCTTCTTGTAATTATAGTGAGGATGTCCGTATCTCCAAAGAGATATTAGCCAGATTAACTGAATCATACAGAAAGATACGCAATACAACACGCTTTATGTTAGGTAATTTATCTGATTTCTCACCAGGTAAAGATAATGTTATTTGCAAAAACATGCTTTCAATAGATAAATGGGCTATTGCAAAGGCCCAGGAATTATTAAAAGAATCAACTCAAGGTTATGAGAAGTTTCAATTTCATAAAGTTTACCGTGGTGTATATAATTTCTGTGTGGTTGAGATGTCAAATTTTTATTTGGACATTTTAAAAGATAGGTTGTATACTTTTGGGCAAAATTCCAAAGAGCGCCGAAGTGCTCAAAGCGCCATATATGAGATACTCAATATATTAAACGTGGTCATAGCCCCGCTTCTGGCTTTTACAGCAGAAGAGATATATTCTCATATGCCAAAATTAAAAGGTGCTCCGGAAAGTGTGCATCTTTGTTTGTGGCCTAAAGTTGATGAGTCAAAAATAGATCAAAAACTCTTAGAGAAATGGCAAAAGCTCATTGACATAAGAGCAAATATACTAAAAATTCTTGAAGATAAACGCGCAGATAGTGTAATAGGCAACTCTTTAGAAGCGTCAATTGCACTTTATACAGATTCCCAAGAGAATTATAACTTTCTTCAAGAATATAAAGATGAATTGCCGTCTATATTTATTGTTTCACAAGTTGAGTGCCATAAAAGTAAAGATTACCCCCAGGAGGCGGTTCCTTGCCAAGGGCAGGAATTATTTGTTTTAGCAAAAAAAGCCCAAGGAGATAAATGTTCACGTTGTTGGAACAGAAGTATTACAGTTGGTAAAAATGATAAGCATCCCGCAATTTGTAAAAGGTGTACAGACGTAATAGCACAAGGAGGCCTATAGGAAATGGATAAATTACGTAAGATAAAAATCAAAAAGCTTCTTATCAAAAAAAGAGAAGAGATTACAGAGCAAATGCGACAAATGAAAAAAAATGGAAGCTTAGGAAAATCCCCGAAAGATATCTCCGGAGACCTTTCAGGGTATTCTCTTCATATGGCTGATGTGGCAACAGAGAATTTTGAAAGAGAAATGCAATATGGCTATGCAAGCGCTGAGCAAAAGGTGCTTTATGAGATAGATTATGCTCTGGCAAGGTTAAAAGAAAGGTCTTTTGGTAAATGTCAGGCTTGTAGTTATGATATAAAAATGAACCGCCTGACAGCAGTTCCTTATACAAAACTCTGTATTAAATGCCAGGAAAAGGAAGATAAAAATAAATCAGGAAGCATGTAGTGGCCCTCATTACGCCTGTATCAATCGTAACAATATTATTTTTTGATCAACTTAGCAAATTTTTAATTATAAAATACATAGGCTTGCATGCAAGCTATGATATTATTAAAGGCATCTTCTCTATAACTCCAATTCTTAACACTGGTGGCGGATTTGGTATCCTGCCAAATCAAACCCAAATCCTTATATTTGTTTCAGTTGTCGCCATACTAATAATAGGGATAATTTTATACAGGAACGTTTCCAGCATTCCTGTTGCTTTAATATTAGCAGGAGCACTTGGTAATCTCATTGATAGAATAAGGTTGGGTGCGGTTATTGATTTTATAGATTTTAAAATATGGCCTGTATTTAATATTGCAGATTCAAGTATAACTATAGGTGCTATAATATTGGTATGGGCTATTTTCTTTAAGAAAAAATGCAGAAATTTAAAGTAACAGCAGAAGATGTTAAGAAGCGTCTGGACGTTTTTTTAGCAGAAGCCCTTGGTGTTAAGTGCTCTCGCAGTTCTATAAAAGCAGCCATATTAAATGGATTTGTGCTTCTAAATAATAAAAACGTAAAAGCCAGCCACAAATTAAAAGAGAATGATGAGATAGTTTTTACCCCGCCTCCACCAAAAGCTTCTACTGCCACACCAGAAGATATTCCTATAAATATAATATATGAAGACGATGCTATTGTAGTAGTTAATAAACCAGCTGGTATGGTAGTTCATCCTGCAATTGGAAATTATTCGCACACATTAGTAAACGCTCTTTTATTTCATTGCAAAAATCTTTCAAATTTAGGTGCGCCGCTACGTCCCGGTGTTGTCCATAGGCTGGATAAAGATGTTTCAGGTGTTTTGGTTTTAGCAAAAACAGACCAAGCATATAGAGAACTGGTTAAGCAATTTAAAGAAAGAACTATAAATAGAAAATATATTGCTTTTGTAAAAGGTGTACCAGCGCTTAAAAAGGGAAAGCTTGAGCTGCCTATTGGCCGCTCTCGCAGAGATAGAAAAAAAATGGCTGTTACTCTGACTGGTAAAAACGCGAAGCAAGCAGTTACATATTATGAGGTAGTAAAACAATATAAAGGCTACAGTGAATTAATAATAAATTTAGGAACAGGCAGGACTCACCAAATAAGAGTGCACACATCATACATAGGTCATCCTATAATAGGTGATACTCATTACGGCGGGCCCAAATCTAAACGCCTCATGCTGCATGCTGTAAGCCTGGGATTTAAACATCCAATTAAAGGAAATGATTTATATTTTGAAGTACCTTTACCAGAGGAATTTCTAATTTCTGTTGACATTATTTAAATTATACTATAAATTAGTATAAAAGAGATAAGGTATTATTTATGATTAAAAATACAAAAAAGTCCCTATTGATATTAGTAGCTGTTGTGCTTGTGTGCATATCAATAGGGTTTTTTCTTGTAAAAGAAAACAAAAGAGCAGAAAAAGAAAAAGCAGCAGTAAGACTTAGTACATTAAGGGCCTCTTTGAATATGCTTCAGGATGGCTTTAGGGATAAGGAAAAGCTAAAAAAAGAATTAGAAAAAAGAGTTGATGGATTATTCAAAACAGAGGCTTCATTAGAAGTGCAAATTGCTCAGATTCAGAGGGTGCATGAAGAAGCAAGCGAGCAATTGATTATAATAAATAAGGCAATATCTGAATCGCAAACCGGTATGGAAGATTTGCTATCTGAGAAAAAGCAGCTGATTAAGAAAATTTCCAGAACCGAGCCTGAGATTGTGGCCCTGGAAGAACGCTTGGATATATTAAAACAAAGAACAGGTGCATTAGACAGGCACTCTAGGAAATTAAAACGTGAAGACAAGCTAAGTAGTGCCAATGTAGATAAAACCATGCCTGAGTCACCCACAACAGCTAGGGTAGAGGCGGCTTCCCAGACATACGATGTCTCCGCAGTAGATCTTTCAATATATAGCGAGGGAGCATTTTCCTTAGATGGAGAGGTGTTAGTGTCAAACCGTGAGTTTAATTTTATAGTTGTAAGCTTAGGTGAAGAAGATGGCTTAAGAGAAGGAGATCGTTTATCTGTGTATGATGATGATAAGTTGCTTGGAGATGTATATGTAGAAACTGTGAGAAAGAATATATCAGCAGCATCTGGTGGCAAAGATTTGGATACTTATCGAATAAAAGCAGGAAATAGGGTAAGATTATAAATGAAGAATATTTTTGCTATAATAATTGCGTTTGTTTTGCTAATAGCTATTGTTTCAGGAGCAATGTTTTATAATCAAATTCAGCAGCAAAAAATTGAGCTTTCTTCAATCCAAGTACGCATAACCCTTATTGATGAGGAGATAGTGCAGACAAAAGAAAAAATAGCCAACTTACAGGAAGAAAATACACTCTTGAGGCAGCAGATTGTAGAATCAGAGGAGAAGATAAACGCTTACAATATCCAAGCTTCTGAGCTTGGGAGTGAAAAAGAACGTACACTTGATAAATTACAAGATAAACGCGGGCAACTAAACAGCCTTAAAGAAGAATTAGAGTATTTGGGAGACGAAAGGGATGTTTTGACATCTAAATTAAAAGAAATTTTAACAAAAGGCGAGAATATTAATAATGAAATTATGGAATTAAGCAAAGGCAAAAGACAGCTCGAAGAAGATATAAAGAAATATGTAAAACCGGGAAAAGGTGTAGAGCTTGAGAAGATAGTTGTAAAACTGTCCCAGGATTTTGCAGGTTCTGTTTTAGAAGCGAACAATAAATACGGCTTTGCAATAATAGATGTTGGTGAAACAGACGGAATAATAGTAGGAGACATCTTAGATGTTTACAGAGATAACAACTTAATTTGTGAAGCAACTGTAGAGAAGGTCTTCCTGGATTTCTCCAGCATAGTCCCTTCTGAAGGCTTTACTGATATTAAGTTTAAAATATCAGATGAAGTCATTCTAGCCAGATGACCAATGCAAAAATAAGTAAAATACCTTCCGTAAAAAAACAAATTATCCTGCCCGGAGATAAATCAATATCACATCGTGCCATAATGCTTTCCTCGCTTGCTAAAGGTGACACTAAGATAAAAAACTTTTTGCCAGCTCAGGATTGCTTGTGCACTCTGGCAGCGTTTGAAGCAATGGGTATCGCGGTCAAAAAGCCTAAGGGAGATCAACTTTTAATAAAAGGCGCGGGTTTACGTGGTTTACACAAACCTGATTCAGAAATATATTTGGGCAATTCCGGAACATCTATGAGATTATTGCTTGGAATTCTTGCAGGGCAGGAGTTTCAAGCAACACTCACCGGAGATGACTCTCTTATCAAAAGGCCCATGAGAAGAGTTACTAATCCATTAAAACAAATGGGAGCGCACATAGATGGTGCTGATAATGGGAATCTTGCGCCTTTAAAAATAAAAGGTGGCAAGCTGCGACCTATTAATTATAATTTACCTATTTCAAGTGCTCAGGTTAAATCATGTATTATGTTAGCATCGCTGTATGCTGATGGTGTCTCGAATATTAAGGAGCCACAGCAATCAAGAGATCACACAGAAAGGATGTTTAAACTTTTTGGCGCAAAGGTTTCTGCTGATAATGGAATTTCAGTAACAGGCCCCAGCTCTTTAATTAGCCCGGGAGAGATAAATATTCCTTCTGATATATCCAGCGCAGCATTTTTTATTGCCTTAGGGCTGTTGTTGCCTAAGTCACAGATAACTATTAAATCTTGCGGTATAAACCCAACGCGTACCGGTTTATTGGATATTGTAAAGAGAATGGGTGCTTTAATAGATATTGTAAATATACAAGGCCAGGACTACGAGCCATATGCTGACATTGTTGTAAAAACCTCTAAATTAAATTGCATAACAGTTCAGGCACATGAAGTGCCAAAAATGATAGATGAGGTTCCTATTCTTGCGTTAATTGCTGCCTTAGCCTCTGGTACTTCAGTAATTAAAGGGATTGGTGAATTAAGAGTTAAGGAAACTGATAGAATAAACTCTATGGTTACCAACTTAGGAACCATGGGTGTAGATATATCTGTCCAAGGTGATAGTATAATTATTAAAGGCCCAGCCAAGCTAAAAGCTGCTAATGTTAAAAGTTATGGAGATCACAGGACAGCTATGACAATGGTTATAGCTGGTTTATTGGCAGATGGAGAAACTATAATAGATGATACAGCCTGCATAGATACTTCTTTCCCAGAGTTTATGGAATTGGTTGCGCAACTTAGAGCTTAAGATCCTACGTCGTTTCTAAAGAAGAACACCATAGTAGTTAGCCTCCTCAGGATCAAGTAAATCCAGAAAGAATTTCATGGCTAGAAGTCCTGGATTTACTTGACTTTATAAGAGGGATTTGTTATAATCGCTGCTATCCCGAATGAAAAATATACAAGGAGAACTTCTTCGGGATCCCGATAGTTCGGGACCTTTCAAATGATACTATCCTATATACTATCAATATAATGGAGAATGAAAAAATGAAAAAACCCGAGAAGCTTAATAGCAAAAAAATTATTGAGTTTTTAATAAAAACCTTTAACAGCGCTATGGGTATGTTTTCTAATGATATGGGGATGGATTTAGGTACTTCAAGTACCCTGGTTTATGTAAAGGGACGAGGTATTGTGCTATGTGAACCGTCTGTAGTTGCAATGCACAGAGGTAGTACAGGTGTTTTGGCGGTAGGCGATGAAGCAAAACGCATGCTTGGTAGAACCCCTGGTAATATAATAGCAATCAGGCCAATGCGCGATGGCGTTATAGCAGATTTTGAAATTACCGAAAGCATGGTACGATATTTTATTAATAAAGTGCATAACAGAAGAGTCTTGGTTAGGCCAAGAATGGTAATTAGTATACCATCTGGAATTACCGAAGTTGAGAAACGTGCTGTGCGGGAAGCAGCTGAGAAGGCCGGTGCCAGAGAGGTATATATGATAGAAGAACCTATGTCTGCGGCAATAGGCGTTGGTTTGCCCATAGAGGAACCTGCCGGAAATATGATTATAGATATCGGAGGCGGTACTACAGAATTAGCTGTTATATCATTAGCTGGCATAGTATTTTCAAAGTCAATAAGAGTTGGCGGCAATGAAATGGATAGTGCTATTACTGATTATCTTAAAAAGACATACAACTTAATGGTTGGAGAAAGAACAGCAGAAGAAATAAAAATAAAAATAGGGTCTGCCTACCCTCTGGAAGATGAACTTAAAATGGAGGTGCGTGGACGTGATTTAATTGCAGGTTTACCTAAGATGATTACCGTAACCTCAGAAGAGATCAGAGAGGCACTTTCAGAACCTGTAAAAGAAATAGTGGATAGTACAAGGATGACTTTAGAGCGTACGCCTCCGGAATTATCAGCTGATTTAATAGAAAGAGGAATAGTATTAGCTGGCGGTGGTGCATTATTAAGAGGCATAGACAGGATTATAGCTGAAGAAACAGGCCTTCCTGTTCATATCGCTGATGATCCTATTACAGCTGTGGCATTAGGTACCGGCAAAGTGCTTGAAGAGATTAAATATTTAAAAAGAGTAGCAGTTTCACAGCGGCCAGAAGTTAGGCCCTACTAGACTAAGTGAGTGAAAAGACTAAAAGAAAAACTACCCTACCTGTTTCTATTTCTATATCTTTCCCTTATATTTATTTCACCGCCTCAATACATTAACTACCCTAAACTATTCATCATCAATATAATAAAATTCCCGTTGCATTTCTCTAACAGAATTTTTAATAATATCGTATATATAGCCCATTCAAAAAACATAATCCAGGAAAATAAAGATTTAACACACCAGCTTGGAATATTAAAAACTCAAATAGTAGAATTAGAAGAATTAAAAGCTGAAAATGAACGGCTTAAGAAAGTCCTTTCCTTTAAAGAAGAGAGTCCTCTTAATTTTCTCGCTTGTCCTGTTCTTGTAAAAGATTCCAGCAACTTGTCAAATTCCATTATTATTGGTGCTGGCAAAACCCATGGCGTAAAACAAGATGCTATAATAATTACAGCACATGGTGTTGTTGGCAGGGTTATAGAGCGTTCTTCTGGGACGAGCAGAGTTTTATTAATCACAGACCTAAATTCACGGATAAGCGCAATAAGCTCACGCTCTCGATGTGAGGGAATGCTCTATGGTGTATCGGGCGGATTGTGCAAAATGAGATATATCCCGTTGGAGTCAGATATTAAAAAAGGCGATGTCGTAGTAACGTCTGGTTTTAGCAGTTATTTTTCAAAAGGCCTTATATTAGGCAGTGTTGTAGGAGTAGCTAAAGAGCCTCGAGGCCTTTCGCTTTATGCTATAGTAAAGCCGAAATTTGATTTATCTCGATTAGAAGAGGTTCTATGCATAAAATAAAAATTTGGGCAATTTTAGCAACAATAGGCCTCATAGGCCTGATACAGGTGACAATGTTGGATTATATTTCTGTGCTGGGAGTAAAACCAGATTTTTTACTTATAAGTGTTATATTCTTTTCGCTATACTTTTCTAAAAAAGACGGCATAATAGCAGCCATCTTAGGCGGGATATTTAAAGATATGACCTCTACTGCTTTATTTGGAACTTATGTATTTGGGTTTTGTTTATGTGCTTTAATGCTGGCTCAGTATGGTAGGCATTTCTATAGACGAAAGATTTCAACGCAAATATTATTATGCGGGGCTCTCTATTATATAATAGCATTCATTATATTATTTCTTAATTATGCAATATTAAAAACACCTCATGCTCATATTTATACATACCACTGGATAATTCTTAAAGGCTCTATTTATACAGGGCTTATTTCACCGCTATTAATTTTTATCTTAGGTAGGTTCTTTAGAAATGTTTGACATCAGAAAAAATATATTTAAGGCAATAATATACCTTTCCTTTATTTTTTTAGCAACCAACCTTTTTTATCTACAAGTAATAAAGCATTCCTTTTATAAGCAAAGAAGTATAAAAAATAGAATAAGAATTATCCCACTGCCCGCACCAAGAGGCGTTATCTATGATAGGAGCGGCAATATTCTTGTTGATAACAGAATATCTTTTGATCTTGCGATCATTGGCCAGGAAGTAGAAGATCTTGATATAACACTAGATAAACTTAGTAAGCTCTCTGGTATTCCAAGAAAAGATTTGTATAAAAATTATCGCAAGAATTATATAGCCCCCTTTACACCAACAATTGTGGCGCCGGACATGGATAAGCACAAGGCATTTTTCTTAGATGAAAATATAGCATCTACTCCAGGTGTTATATTATGGAGTAATCCCCGCAGAGACTATAAACTCTCAGAAGCAACATCTCACATTGTAGGCTATATTGGAAAGATGGATGAGGCAGAGTATAAAACCCTAAAAGGTTATGGTTATAGAATGCGGGAGTATGTTGGGAAGACAGGTATTGAGGAGTATTATAATAGCTACTTAAGGGGAGAGGATGGTGGCATACAGGTAGAAGTAAATGCCAGATCCCGGCAAGTAAAACAATTAGGTTATAAGCCCCCGATAAAAGGAAAAGATATATTTCTGACAATAGATGCACCGTTGCAAGAGATGGTGCATATGTTGCTTAAAGATGAGCATGGCGCATTTATTGTAATGAATGCGAAAAGTGGTGAGATCTTAGCGTTAGCAAGCTCCCCTAGCTTTGACCCTAATGTTTTTGTTGATCCAAACAAAGATAAGCAAAGGCTTGCCTTGCTCAAAGCACCTGCCTACCCTATGATTAACAGGGCAATATCAGCAACCTATCCTCCGGGTTCTACTTTTAAGGTAGTAGTTGCCGCATCTGCCTTAGCTTCGGGGAAAATTAACAAGAATACAGAATATAACTGTTCCGGAGTTTATCGCTTAGGCAATACTGAATTTAAATGTTGGAAAAAAGCAGGCCATGGTAATCAAAGTGTAATAGATGCATTGACCCATTCTTGTAATGTGTTTTTTTACAATACAGCACGGGCCATAGGCCCGGATGCGATTTCACAATATGCTTCTAAATTTGGCCTGGGTGAGCCAACGCATATTGATCTTCCCTGGGAAGCAAGCGCTTTAGTACCTTCGCCTTTATGGAAAAGATTTAATAGGGGGGAGCCTTGGCGCCCTGGTGACACATTAAATTTTGCTATAGGCCAGGGTTATTTGCTTGTTACGCCTATTCAAGTACTTAAAATGATAACATTAATAGCAAATGAAGGATTCGCGCCTCGGCCTTATTTGGTAGGCAAAATAGAAGAGCTTAATTTGCAAGGTAAAACACATAACAAAATTACCATTGTACAAGAAAAGGATGAGTTTAATATAATAAAGAAAGGCTTATTTAACGTAGTTAACGCCTCTACAGGTAGTGGGCAAAGAGCCAAAGTTGAAGATTTGGCGATTAGTGGTAAAACAGGAACGGCTCAGGTCCACGGCGCTAATGAACACGCTTGGTTTACAGGGTATCTTCCTTTTAAAGACCCCCAAATTTCATTTGTAATATTTTTAGAACATGGCGGTTCTGGTGGAAGAAAACCAGCTGATATGGCCAGGGTCTTGTGTAAATACTTGCAGGAGAAAGAATACATTGAATAAATTTAGAACCACATCAACGCAAACTATTGGCCTGTTTTTGATAGTAGCTCTGTTATGCGTAATAGGACTACTATCATTACATAGTGCATCATATACGCCTCGTGGTTTATTAACAAAGGACTTTGCGAAAGTGCAGTTTGTTTGGATACTGCTTTCCCTGGTAGCTATATTTGCCATATTAAAATATGGATATGTAAAATTACTTGATAAGGCGTATATTCTTTTTGCAATAAATATATTATTACTTTTGCTGGTTCTGGTAATAGGCCAAAACAGGCTCGGAGCAAGGAGATGGATAGGGTTAGGCTTTTTTCTGCTGCAACCTGCGGAGTTATGCAAGGTTACTTTTATGCTGGCTCTTGTAAGATATGTTACAGATAATCAACAAAAACTAAACAATGTTTATGCGCTTATTATTTTATTTGTTGCTACATTAATTCCAGTGGCATTGATTATTATGCAGCCAGACTTAGGCACAGCGCTTACATTATTGCCGATATTTTTTATAGTATTGTTTGCCTCAGGCGTAAGAAAAAGATTTCTATTTTTTCCTATAATAGCTGGTATTGCATGCTCGCCATTTTTATGGAATATATTGAAAACTTATCAAAAAAATAGGATCCTTGTATTTTTAAATCCAAACATAGACCCACTTGGTGCAGGATATACTGTTATTCAATCCAAGATAGCAATAGGTTCAGGCGGATTTTTAGGTAAAGGCTGGATGGCAGGTACGCAAAATCAGTTAAACTTTCTTCCTGAGAGACACACGGATTTTATATTTTCAGTAATAGGAGAGGAATGGGGATTTTTAGGCGCAATTTTGGTGCTTGTGTTGTTTTTATGGCTGCTTATAAGGCTTCTAAAAATAGCTGATTATACCAGCGATGCTGCAGGTAGGCTACTTGTTATAGCGGCAGTGGGTCTTTTGTGGTTTCATATAATAGTAAACATAGCCATGGTAATGGGACTTATGCCTACGGTTGGCCTGCCCTTACCATTTTTAACCTATGGTGGGTCTAATTTGCTTACAGTTATGTTTTTGATTGCTCTATGTAAAAGCGTTGAGCAAAGGCATAAGATGTTTTAAAAGAGTGTTATTGTTTTTGAAAAAGATTTGACTTCATCTTCGACGTGTGATAGAATTACAGGCAGATAATAATAGTATTAATATTAATAGGCCCCTCATAAGCGAGGGTAAATTGGAGGTGTTATATGGCAGAAGGATATTGCGTAAAATGCAAGGCTAAGAAAGAAATACAAGATGGCAAAGAAATTACCATGAAAAATGGCCGCAAGGCTATGAAGGGCAAATGCCCTGATTGTGGCACAGGCATGTTTAGGATCATGGGTAAATAGCATACGAGGTAGTGGATATAACAGCTAGAGAAAAAGCATTATACATAGTTGAGTTAGCGCATAATAAAAAGGCGGAAGATGTAGTAGCTTTAGATATGCGTAAGATTTCAACATTCTGTGATTATTTTGTCATATGCAGCGGCTCATCTCACAGAATGGTCAAGGCTTTATGTGATAATATAAAACAAGATTTAAAAAAAAGCGGTATATTTGCACACCACACAGAAGGCGAAAAAGAAAAAGAGCCCACCTGGGCTTTAATGGATTATGGTGACGTAGTAATCCATGTTTTCCATAAAGAAACAAGGCCTTTTTATGATCTTGAGTGGCTCTGGAGTGACGCTAAGAAACTAAATTAAAAAAAGGGTGACAGATTATAATCTGTCACCCTTTTTGAACCTACCCCGATTTTTACCATGGATATAAATAAAGAACTTATAAAAGCATTAGAGCTGGTGCTCGAATCAGCTAAAAAGGAATTCAATCTAAAGAATATCCCTTCCGTAACTTTAGGAGTATGCCCTAGAAAAGAATTCGGTGATTTATCCAGCAACATAGCTATGCAGTTGTGCAAGCTAAACTCAGACTGTAATCTTAAAGATGTTGCTTTATACATATGTGATAACTTAAAAGCTCAGATCAATAAAAGTAAATTATCAGAATACGTTAAGGATGTCAGCTTAAAACCCCCTGCGTTTATAAATTTCTTTTTAACCAATAAGACATTTTATAATGTACTAAGCTGTATACAAAAACAAGGCATTAATTTTGGTAAGACTCTCGCGCCGGGAAAAGGCAAAAAAGCGATGGTCGAATTTGTAAGCGCTAATCCCACAGGCCCTTTAACTGTTGCTCATGCCAGACAAGCAGCAGTAGGTAGCGCCTTATCAAATATCCTGAAATTTTTTGAGTGGAAGGTTTGTAAAGAATATTATCTTAATGACGAAGGCAATCAGATAGATTTGTTGGGTGCGTCTATTTATGCGCGGTATGCTGAAATTATAGGAGTGGATTTTGCATTTCCCCAAGATGGTTACAAAGGGGATTATATAAAAAACATAGCAAAACACATTCATGATAAATATGCAGGAAAATTCAAAAATTACAATGCTAAGGAAAAGGTATTTTTCTGTGATTATGGTATTGAGTTTATACTTAAAGGCATTAAGAAAGATTTATCTGATGTTGGTGTTGTGTTTGATAATTACGCATCCCAAGAAAAACTTAGTAAATCTGGTAAAGTAGAGGAGGCGCTTAAATTATTACAAGAAAAAGGCCTGGTCTATGAAAAAGACGGTGCAACCTGGTTTAAATCAACTGATTTTGGCGATGATAAAGATAGAGTACTTATAAAAAGCGATGGAACATATACGTATATAATGCCTGATATAGCTTATCATAAAGAGAAATATGCCAGAGGCTTTGACCGTTTAATCGATATGTGGGGCCCAGACCATCACGGCTATATTCTAAGGATGAAAGCGGCTCAGAGGGCAATGGGCAAAAAAGACGAGAGTCTTGATTTGCTGATTGTGCAGCTTGTTACTATATATAGAGGCGGTAAGCTTGCGCGTATGTCAACAAGAGCTGGTGAGTTTATAACACTTCGCGAGATTATAGATGAGGTCGGTGCTGATGTAGCAAAGTTTTTCTTTTTAATGAGAAAAAAAGAAAGTCACTTAGATTTTGATCTTGAATTAGCAAAATCACAATCCTTAGAAAATCCTGTTTATTATATACAATACGCGCACGCAAGGATATGTAGCATATTAGAAAATATCGTGAAACAACCAGCTTCTGTTAAGGTAGAGGTAGAACTATTAAATAAGGATGAAGAAATTGCCGTATTAAAGAAGTTGGAGCAATACCCTGATGCTTTACTATCAGCTTATAATAACCTTGAGCCTTATAGGGTTATAGGCTATCTTTTGGAACTTGCTTCAGCATTTCATTCCTTTTATGCAAAACATAGGGTCATTACTGAAGATGCCGCGCTTACTCAAGCGAGGCTTCTTTTGATTGGGTGCGTAAAGACTATAATATCAAATGCACTGGCCTTACTTGAGATTTCACAACCGGAAAAGATGTAACATATCAGTCTTCAGTTTTCAGTTTACAGTATTCAACATTTAGCTGATAACGGAATACTGATTACTAATAACTGATTACTGAAATAATCCTTCCATGTTTAAATCCGTAGAAATATATATAGGGCAAGAATTGCCTAAAGAACAACTTTTGAGGCAGCTTATTAATTTTGGCTACAAGGCGGAAGATTTTGTTTCACAAGAGGGTGATTTCTCACACAGAGGCAATGTTATAGATATATTTCCCGCAAATTTTGAGGAACCGATCAGGGTTGAGGTAGTAAATGAAACAGTTAAGACCTTGCGCTCTTTTAATATAGCCTCATCGAATGTTGTTGCAGAACATCAAATGGTTATAATATTGCCGCGTTTCGGTGCCAAGCACAAAGGTATTAAACATACATACCATGGCATAGGAGAGGAAGTACCTGTTCAAAGCTTCCTTGATTTTAAAAAAGGTGATTACATTGTTCATATAAATCATGGGATAGGGATATATCACGGTATAGCTAAATTAAAGAAAAAAGATTATGTGCTCATTGAATATGCTGATACTGACAAGTTGTATGTTCCTGTTGAAGAAATGCACCTTCTCCAGAAGTACACTTGTTTTTATAAGAGGCTCCCAAAGCTTAGTAAGCTAGGCACCAAGCAGTGGCAAAGGATAAAAGACAAAGCAAAGAAGGCAGTTGCCTCCTATGCAATAGAATTATTAGAGCTTCAAGCAGCACGATTAAAATTAAAAGGATTTCCATTTTCCGAAGACTCACAGTGGCAAAAGGAATTAGAGGATGCGTTTGAATATAAGGACACAATTGATCAATCAAAAGCAAGCTCTGAAGTAAAGGCTGATATGCAATTATCCAAGCCAATGGACAGGCTGCTATGTGGTGATGTTGGCTATGGAAAAACAGAAGTAGCTCTAAGGGCAGCTTTTAAAGCTGTTATGGATAACAAACAAGTTGCGATTTTGGTGCCTACTACGATTTTAGCTGAACAACATTACAATACATTTAACAAGAGAATGAAGAAATTTCCCGTTAACATACAAATGCTTTCGCGTTTCAGAACCAAGAGTGAGCAGACAATTATTTTAGAGGAGTTGAGCAGCGGCAAGGTGGATATAATCATTGGTACCCACAGGTTGGTTTCAGATGATGTAAAATTTAAAGATCTTGGGCTTGTAATTATAGATGAAGAGCAGCGCTTTGGTGTAAAACATAAGGAAAAACTAAAAAAATTAAGACTAATAGTCGATGTGTTGACAATGACAGCAACACCTATCCCCAGAACATTGTACATGTCTCTTATGGGTGCAAGGGATATGTCTGTTGTAAATACTCCTCCGCCAGATAGGTTGCCAATAAAAACAGCAATAGCCTGCCATAGCCCGCAATTATTAAAACAAGCAGTAACTAAGGAATTAGGTAGAGGCGGGCAGGTTTATTTTGTTAACAACAGAATAAAAGGCATTGAAAAAATCGCCAAAGGTTTACAAGAAATTGCCGGGCCAAAAGCTAAAGTTGCCATAGCTCACGGGAGAATGCCTCCTAAGTACCTGGAGTCTGTAATGCTTGATTTTATTAAGGGGAAGATAAATGTTTTGGTGGCGACTACTATTATAGAATCTGGCATTGATATACCAAATGCCAACACCTTAATAGTAAATCATGCTGATAAATTTGGCTTAGCAGACCTTTATCAGCTAAGAGGAAGGGTGGGGAGGTTTAACCGCCAAGCATATTCCTATTTTCTAACTCCAAAGGATTTTATATTAACCTCTGATGCCAGGCGCCGCTTAAGCGCTATAGATAGATTTACAGGTTTCGGGGCAGGTTTTAAAATAGCAATGGAGGATCTTCAGATAAGAGGGGCAGGTAATTTATTAGGCGCACAGCAGCATGGTTATGTAATGGCAGTAGGGTTTGACCTTTATTGCCGCCTGTTGCGGAACGCCATTAGTAGTTTTAAAAGAAATTAGGCATCTATCCTAATTTCTTCTGTAATCCAGATATGATAATGTAACATCATGCCGATTTAAAAATGTAACATTTCCAATGTGCTATAATACCTAAATTCGAAAGGGGGTATTATGGCAGGAAAGGACATTTTTAAAATGAGCATGAA
>Ga0307928_10000185_pt1 | contig 42558 bp, 82 predicted proteins | sample AceLakmetagen232_FD_201815 | JGI IMG/M metagenome (GOLD analysis project Ga0307928, IMG submission 201815) | Saline water microbial communities from Ace Lake, Antarctica - #232 | ecosystem: Environmental > Aquatic > Non-marine Saline and Alkaline > Saline | place: Antarctica: Ace Lake...
TGCTAACTATTTAGGAGAGAACTAATGAATAACCTAACCCAAATAATCCATAAGTTAGAGGAAGAGTGTCAGAAGATAGCAGGAAGAGTTATTGCCGATAATGAAGATATGAATGACCCTGAATTTTATGATGTTAAAGACTATATTTATACACGAATAGAAAGTGAGCTACCTCAATATGACCTCTACCAATCTATAATAACTATACTTGAAAAGATAGATGAGGGGAAGATAGAGAAAGAAGTTATAAATATCGTTGGGAACGAATGTTGTGAGGCAAATTATGACAACTGTGGATATGATTCAATGACACTAGCCCAATTTCTAACTAATTGGTTGAGAGGTGATAATGGATACAAGTAAAAAATTTATTGAAATGTGTTGGAAGGCAAAAGAAATACAAGAACATAACGGTGAATGGGGAGATTTTTATTTTGTTAGAGGAGAACTTTTTATTCATAATGGGAGAGAGTTATTAGAAAACAAAGATAGTTCTTGGGATTATGAACATATTATTAAAAAAGTTTGGCTTCCACGTCAAGACCAACTGCAGAAGATAATAGGAGTAGAAAATTATAGACATCCACTAGATATGTTGAGTTTTCTTGTAGATTTTAAGTTGTTTGATAGTGACTATCTAAATTACTGTAAATTAATAGATGAAATGAATTATTGTGAAAGTTTCAAAACAGTGGATCAATTATGGTTAGTTTTTGTAATGTGGGAAATTTATAAAAAGAGATGGACTGGTAAAAATTGGATTGGAGGTAATGATGAGTAAAGAACTTTTGGTAAAAACAAACAATAGGGACATGTTAGATAAAACCTTACAAGCATTTGGGGGTTTAGTATCTGAAGATTCAGAAGGTTCTGGTGAAAATAAGAAGTATGCAGTAAGAAGTATTAGTGGAGATTTAGATTATTTAAAATTTGTAATAGGAAAGCAAGGGTATGCAAAAATTGTTGGAGAAAGAGAAATTTAATTGGCTTGGAGGTGGAGAGTGAGTATTGATAATGGAATATATATTTTAAAAGACAAAAAAGGATAAAATGATAAACAGTGAATTTAAAGGATAGTAAATGAAATATATAGGTATAGTAGGGTCGAGAAGCAGGGATAGTTTAGAGGATTATAACATTGTTCTTCAAGCATATTTAAATATAATACAAGATGGTGATGTTATTATTAGTGGTGGCTGTCCTAAAGGAGCGGATAGATTTGCTGAGATTATTGCTAAAGATTATAATGTAAGAATAGTATTATTCCAAGCAGAGTGGCATAAATATGGAAAAGGTGCAGGATTTGTTAGAAATACAGATATAGCTAAATTGTCAGATGTATTAATGGCTTGTGTTTCTAATGATAGAAAAGGTGGTACAGAAGATACTGTTAAGAAGTTTAGAAAGTTTCATCCAGAAGGAACATTAATATTATGTTAAAGAAAACAAATAACCAAAGGAGGTATAAAATGTCGGAATGGAAAGAGGTGCTTGCAACGGGAGCAGCTTGGTGTTTTATAATTTTAACAATTGGTGTTTTGTATGCGTTAATTAAATTTTTATATTCATGGCTAATTCATTAACAAGGAGATAGAAGATGACCATAAAAGAGTTGATTGAAGGATTACAAAAGTATCAGAACCAAGAAGCAAAAGTTTTGATTACATTAGGTAATGAGGATAGTGATACATTATCAACAAGTGAATTTGAATTATTTAATAGAGATGAAGCATACGATTATATTGAAATATTTATTGATGAAGATAATTGTTCCAGACAAATTTAAAAGGAGAGTGAGAGATGAGTAATAGTGAAGAAGGAATTTATGTTTTATTTCTTGTTGTATTTATGATAACAATACTTATTTTATCTTTTAAAATAAATATAGCACCAACACTTGTTAGTAAACAAAGTCAAGTAGTATATATAAAAGAAATGTGGACGAGTCATGTAAAAGAAGGATATTATAAATTAGCACCTGTAAAATTTGTGGAGGATAATAAATGAATATATTTAAAGTGTGGGGAGTAAGAAATAGAATATTATTAACAGACCAAGTAGAAATAGATTTATTAAATGTTAAAAAAGATTGTTTCTGTTCTACTCATTCTCACATAGGAAAAATTAATAAGTTTTATGTAGTAGATGGATGTTTTGAAATACAAACTCCATTTGGGACTAAAGTTTTAAATAGAAGTGGTAGTTTTACTGTTGAACCACCTATGGTACATAGATTTAAAGCATTAGAAGATTCCACTATAATAGAATTAGCTTATGTTAAAAGAGGTGTAATTGATGAAAAAGATATAAATAGATTAAAACAGGGTGGTAGGATAATTAATGGTACTGAGTTTACTTTAGATGAAATAGAGAAACAAGGGTTAAAATAGTATACAAATAATTGATAAAGATAGGGAGGAAAACGATGAGTCCAGTAAGGGTGAATAAACCGAAACAGAATTTATTTACATTTGTGGAGGAAGGGAAATATAAATATGAGGCATATACTAAAAAAACTTATAAGGGTAAAAAAGTAGATGTGTTAATGTGTACTCTATGTGATGAAGATAGAAAACTATTACAAGAAATAAAATCTTTGTTAAAAAATAAAAAATATGCAATATGAAAATACTAGAAAAAGACCTAACTATAGTGCTATAAAAACTCTTGTAGAGCCCTGTGAGAGCACACTGTTGAGCTATTATATTGATACTCGAGGGGTAAGCTACCCTTACAGTTTTACAGAGTCTACAGATGGCTATAATGGAATTAGTATATTGGAAAAACAAGACTTTTTAGAGGGAGTATAACTATGAGATTGTCATTTTGCAAAGATCCAGTTCAAGTAAAAAGCGGTAGTATTAAAAGACTAGGAGCTGGAGCTTATAATTATGAGACAAAAAATATTGTAATTAAAATAGGGTTAAATCCTATAAGAATGATTTATAGTCTTTGTCATGAACTCACACATTATTTAATGGATATATATCGCCCTATAACAGGTAAAGATGAAAGCTTATATAAACATTATTATTTAGATTTATATATTTTAATGCTTTTCAATAAAAAAAATAGGCAGAAAGAGATAGATAGAATGTTTTATTTTTATTTTCCTTTAAAGTTGTTTTTTCATCAATTGAGCCTTGAAATAGATCCACCTACTCCTATAGAAAAAACACCATTTGATTTAGAGATAGACAGGCTAATTGAAAAATCTTCGATACCAGGAGAATATGATGATTTTATTATTTTAGAATAACTAAAAAAAAAGCTTTGAGATATCCACTTTTTGTGATATAATAGTATAATACAATAAAGGAGGCAGGATGAAAGATAGAAGTATCAAACGAGAAGAGGCAGAACAACGACAGATAAAACATGATAAACTAACTATTAGTCAAAAAATAAAAAAATTAGATAATGAATTTGGTATAGGTGTAGGAGCGATAGCTGAGAGAGAAGGATTAAACAAATTACTTAAAAAAATTGAAAATAAAAAAGATTAATATGGAGAGAAGTGATGCTCTGGTGAAAGCATTGTTAAAAATAGTAAATGGAGTGGACACTCTACCAAACTGAAAAATGTGAAGCTGTTACTATTAACTGAAGGCTTCAAAGTAGGTTCGAATCCTACCTCTTTCCGTTTAATATAAAGGAAATATAAAATGTATAGTATTTGGAAATATCATATACCTTTAGAAGACTATTTTAATATAGAATTACCAAAAAATAGTATGATTCTAGAAGTAAACACACAAGATAACAAACCTACTATGTGGGTATTAGTAGAAACAAATGTTGATTTAGAAAAAAGATATTTTAGAATGTTTGGCACTGGTCAAAAATTTGAAACTATAAGTGGGTTATCACATATAGGGACTATTCAAATGTTTAAAGGTGATTTTGTGTGGCATGTATTTGAAGAATTTAAATAGGGAGATAGTTCAGTGGGTAGAACGTGGGATTGTTAATCCCAATGTGGGAGGTTCGAGCCCTCCTCTCCCTGCCAAAAATGGAGAAATAAGTGGAACAAAGTAAAGAATATATTGAAAAATTTGCAGAACAATTACATATTTGGTATTTAGAATCAACAAAAGAGTTAAATCCAGATAACTATTACTCAAAAGCCCAAGTGTCTTATAATGAGTTAAATGAAGAACAAAAATTTGTTGATAGATATATAGCAGAAAAAATAATTAGTAAAATGAGTGGATAACAGAATGCCTAAAGAATATAAAACTAAAGATGGAAGAATTATAGTAATACATCATCAGAGATTTGATAGAAAAAAACTAGCTACTAAGGTAGTAGAAAAAGATAAAAAGAAAGTTAAAAGAGCAAAAAGAAAAAGAGATATTAAAAAACAAATTGAGGAAGAGTTATGAAGTTAGAAGAGATATTAGTGGAGTTAGCAAATAGAATTGTTTCAAAAAGTACTCCAATGAAATATAGTATTGAATTAGCCAGAGACGAAATTATAGAGTTGTTGCCTAAAAAAAGAGAAGAAGTAGATTATGGGATAGTAAAGGAAGCTGCTTATGGATACGGTGATTGGGATAAGGGTTATAATAAAGCTATAGAAGATATACAAAATAATTTAAAAGGAAAGATATGAAATTAGAAACTTCGATAACAGATATCAACTCATTTACCCCTGAGCTAGCTAGAAGATTTAACTGTACTTTTGATAAGCAACTTACTGGTAGCTTTGAATGGAAACGTATATTTGTCTTAAAGGGAGATAGAATATCTATAGGTAGGATGTCATTCCAGAACGGAGAGCTTTATAGTTTTAAATTTTATAAACCTACTGATTATCCTTTAGCTGAAGAGGATAAGATAATGATACGTCTTGAACATTACTGTAACACTGGAGTATTTATATCTTCAAAAAGATATGATGAGTTAGTTGAAATAGCTAAAGTTAAAAAGGAAGAAGATATAGCTCAAAAATATGCTTGGAGAAAAGATAATCCTCCTAAAGAAAAAACAAAAATGGTTGATGGATATAAAACTGTATCTACAATTAAAAGAAAAAAGATTTTTGGGAAGTCAGTAAGATTTATACTTTGTGATTTAATAAGAGAGGAGTTTTTAAATTAAAATGCAAATAGTAAATAAATTTTTATATAACAAAGCTTTAAAACTAGCTACTAAGGCTCATAAAGGACAAAAGCGTTGGAATGGAGATGATTATATTACTCATCCAATTAGAATAGCTGATTGTTTTATTGATTACAAATTAAAGATAATAGCTATTTTACATGATGTAATAGAAGATACAGATGTAACAGCTAGAGATTTAATAAAGTATTTCTCTAAAGAAATAGTAAATGCTGTTATAGTATTAACTCAACGAGAGCCTTATGCTAATTATATTTATAATGTAAAGAGATTAAGCAGTGATGCATGTAAAGTAAAGATACAAGATTTAATAGATAACTTGGAAGATTTAAAATTAGGGCATCATAGAGATAAATATGAACTAGCATTATTTTATTTAAGAAGTTGAGATGAAAATAAGAAAAGGTTTTGTAAGCAACTCCAGTAGTTCTAGTTTTATACTTGATAAAAGATACATATATCCAGAGCAAATAGCACAACTTACAGAATATACTAGAAATAAAGATGAAGAAGGAGAGTATGAAGGGGAGTGTTATGATTATTGGAGTATAAGTGAAGATGATGAGTTTGTAAGAGGTTTTACTACTATGGATAATGGATATTTATATGAGTGGATTAAAGAAAATCTAAATCTTCCAATGAAAGCTATTGTGGAGTGGGAAGATTTTGGATAAACATACATTCGGCAATTTTAAAATGTCTCATATATTAATAGAGATATTAGATAAAGATGAAAACAAAAAACTAAAAAGAAAAGTTTGTAAACATTTAGATAAATACATTCATGATTTACATCAATTAAGATTATTAACAGATAAAGAGTTACAAGTAATTTTAATGATAGAAAGAAGAAATTATTATCAACATCTATTTAAAGATGTTATAGGTATAACAGAAGAGAATGAGATATTTGATTTTTTAAATGGAGTGATAATAACTTTGTATAGAGAAGAATATAGGCAAATTAAAAGGAGATAAAATGAAAGTTTTTTACTGTGATACTGAAACAACTGGATTAAACCCACAGAAAAATGATATTATTCAATTAGGGTATATTATTGAAATTGATAATGAGATTAGAGAAAAAGGAAATATCACTGTTCAACCTTCTGACTATAATAACATAGAAGCTTCAGCACTTGCAACACATCAAATAAGTGTAGAACAGATGAAAACTTTTGATTCTCCTCAAATAGTATATAGTAAATTAATTAATATTTTAAATAAATATATTAACAAATATGATAGAAATGATAAATTTATTCCAGCAGGATTCAATGTAAAGTTTGATATAGAATTTTTACAAAACTTTTTTATGAAAAATGGAGATAAATACTATGGCTCTTATTTTGATTATCATTTTATAGATGCAATGGCAATACTATTTTTAAAGAGATATGCAGGTAAAATACATTTAGATAACTATAAATTAGAGACTGCATCTAAATATTATGGAATTAAAATACAGGCACACGATGCTTTAAGTGATATTGAAGCTACTAGAGAACTAATTATGAAAATGATAAAGGAAATTAATTGGAGTTAATAAGTAGAAACTTAATGTATGTAAAAATGAGTATAAATAAATGAATCCATTAGAAGATTTTACTTTGTATATTAGAGGTAAAGGATATAGTGATGTATATATTACTCCACTTAAAAAATACCTCAATTATTGTGCTAGTTATAATATAGATTATTTAGTTATTACTTTACAAAATTTAAAATCCTATATATCATATTTAAAAGATAATAATATGACTATTGGTACTATCAACAACCATATTAAAAGTATTAGATGTTTTTATAAATATTTAGTTGAAAACAATAAAGTAAGTAGTGATATAGTAGTTATTACTAGACAAATTAGTTTATCAAAGATTTCAAAAAAGAAACAAGATTATTTTAGTAAAAATGAAATAGATGCTTTGATAGATTTAAGTGGAACACTGTTAAATATAAATATTGTTAAAATAAAACCATTATTTCACTTTATTTTTTATACTGAAATTAGCAATGTTGGATTGCTACAGTTAAAAAGAGAGAACATAAACCTTAAAGAATGTAGTGCTATAATTAAATTGTTTGTAGAAAAGTGGCATGAAAAAAAAGTATTTTTTCCTCGAATAGTTAGTAATGAGATTAAAGTATATTTCAAACATACAGTTGAAAATAGCAATGCTTTTAATATAGGAAAAGGAGAGTTAAAAAAATTATGTGGGAAATTAAATAATTTGATTGATAGTAGATATTTTAACTCTTATACTCTTAGATACTCTTTCAACAAAAAAAAACAAGTAAAAGGACGCTATAATGAAACAAAGTAGATTGTCAGCTAAAAGATTTAAACTTGTTGATGATATAGTTAATATTAGAACAAAAACGTTTGTTAAAAAATATCCGTATGTTTTACAATACTGTGATTTTGAAGATATTAAACAAGATTTATATGCTAATATTATTTTAACAATTTTTAAGAACCACAATTTTAAAGATAACGAGCATTTTATTAAAGCTATACATTTAGGTATCAGTTGGGAATTTATTGAGCTTCTAAAAAAAAGTTATGATTATTTATCATTTTTTCAAATTAGTGATTTAAGCCATGTTGAATATGGGAAAACTAAATCAGAAAATAGTTTATTTGAAGATAATGTTAATAGAAAACTATTTGAAGATGCTATAATACGAGTTATAAGTACTATACCTAATACTCAAGAAAGAAAAATGCTTTTTATGTATCTACTTGAAAATAAAACATATGAAGAAATTGGAAATAAATTTAATATTAGTCGGCAATGGGCTAGAGAAACTTGTGCTAAACATTTACAAAAAAATACTTTTAAAAACTTGACAAAAAAGTTTTTTTGAGTATATATATAGTATAACTTTAAAAAAGGAGAACAGTATGTTAGTAGAAACACAGGCATTAAAAAAGTTTTTAGATTTAGTGAGTTTAAAAGGAGAGGGTGAAATTAGAGAGTGTGCTTTTACATCTGCAAAGAAAAGTTTAATGGCTGTTTTAACTAATCCAGCAAAAACTTTAGCTTTAAGAGGGGAGTTATTAGGTGATTTTAGTGACTTACAAGCTTTTGGTTTAGAAGATATAACTTTACTAAAAAAATTAATAACTATAGATAGTGAAGATATTGATATAAAACAAGACTCAAATAAGTTAATATTAAAACAAGGTAATATTAAAAGTAAGTTAATCCTTAAAAAACTTGAATATGTTACTACTTTAATTAGTGGAGATAGCTTTAATGATTTATTGAAAAAAATGGATAATGAATCAATTTATTTAAACAAGGATATAGTAAATAAAATTTTAGAATATTATACAATTTTCAATGAAAAACTTACACTAACATTAAAAGGAAAAAAGTTAAGTATAATGTTGAATAAGGAAGAGAATGAGATTTTATTAAGTTTTGATGTAGATACAAAAGCTAAAGATTTTTCTATTACTTTCTCAAAAGTATTAGCAGATTGTTTGGGAACAATAAAAGATGAAGTATTAATTAAAGCTCAAAGTGATAGTCCCATTTATATCAATGCTAAAACTGATAAATATAATATAGAGTATATAATTGCATCTACTAATATAAATGAATAATTTACAAGAATTAGTTTGGGTAGAGAGATATAGACCTCAAAACTTTGATAATTTAATACTACAAAGTAAAGAAGTAGTGATGAAATATTTATCACAACCGACCTCTCTACCTTCATTTATATTTTACTCTAGTAGTCCTGGCACTGGAAAAACTAGTTGTGCCAAATTGATTATTAAAAAATTAGGATGTGATAGTTTAAAGATGAATAGTAGTGATGAGAGAGGTATAGACACTATTAGAGAGAAGATTAAATCTTTTGTTCAGTCAGTATCTTTAACTGGATCTAAAAGGTGTATATTTTTAGATGAAGCACATGGACTAACTAAACAGGCTCAAGATAGTTTAAGAAACTTAATGGAAACTCATAGTAATAATAGTTTTTTTATACTAACTTGTAATGATATGTCTAAAATTGTTGAGCCTATTATAAGTAGGTGTACAGTAATTAATTTTGAAAAGCCAGATAGAGATGAAATTAAAAAGAAGTTATTAGATATTTGTTTAAAAGAAGATATCAGTATATCAGACTCTGAGATGGAACAATTGATTGATTTATATTATCCCGATATCAGAGCGATGGTTAAAATTTTACAAAGAGCTCATATTGAAGGTAAACTCTCTTTAAATACCACAAGCGATTATAGATTATTTTTAGACAGAGTAAAAAGTCAAGATAAGAAATTTGTTTATGATATGGTTTATTCAGGCACTTTTGATATAATGGGATTTAATCGCTGGTTCTTTAGACATCTTTGGGAAAGTCAAGATAAATACTCATATGAGACACTTGGTAAAATGAGCTTATTATTAGCAGATACTGAGAAAAGTTGGTCATTATCGGCTAATTTAGAAGTAATATTTTTAGCTAACCTTATACAAATCAGTTACTTATTATAATAAATTTTTAATAAAAATAAAGCTTTGAGCTATCCACCTTTTATGATATAATAGATGTAAGATAAAAAAAGGAGATGTCATTATGAGAAATGAGATTTATTTAAACAGAAAATTAAAATTAGTTATAAAAGAAAAAGAGTCTAAAAATTCTAGACAGCATTTAGCTACTATGTTAAAAAATGTAGAATCTCTAGGATTTATTTTTTCTAAAGATATTGTTAATATTTTAAAGACATATTCTATTGAAGATTTAACTAGATTTTATAAAACTACTATAGAAATATTAAAAAAGATGGTTGGTGCTAATGTAGTGCATAATCCAATGTATCCTAATTTTCCAGACCAAGTAATGGAAATGGATGAATTAGAATTATATTTTAATGCTATTATACATTATTGGACTACAGATGTACCTGAATATGATAAAGAAGATAGAAAGAAATTAAAAGGTAAATATAAATTAAAAGTAGTAGCATTAGGTACTAAAGAAGATTTTGATAACATATTTAAAAATCTATTTGGTGCAAAAGTTGCTTTATCTAAAACTGATAGAAAAGATGTTGCTTGGATTGTTAGACAGTATAGAGAAGATATTGTAATTTTATTACCTTCAAAAATTAGTAATAAAGAAAATTTAAGTTATTTATTTGGATTATTAAAAACAAATAATTTATTAAGTGATGATATATTAAGTAAATGGTTTAAAACCCCTACTGACATATTAAGATTAATTACTGCTTTATCAGACGGTGATGTATCTTTAGCTAGTAATACAAAGTTTATTAATTTTAAAAGAAGTGATAGAAGATTATTTTTAAAAGTTTTAGAAAATAGTGGTAGTTTAGGGGAAGATATTTTAAGGCACAAAAATAAATGGTTAAGAGTAGGAGAGATTTTACATCCTATGGAGTATAAAAATAAATATCCTAAATGTTATGATATTTTTGATAAACTAAGAAATGATAAAAAAATAGAAACATTTAATAGTAAAGTAGAATTGTGTATTAAAGAGAATAAATTATCTGAATTATTAGTATTATTAGAGTCTAGACCTGGCGAGTTTGCTAGAAAATTAGATAGATTGTTAAGAATATTTGCTAATGGTAGAGCGATTGTTAAAAGCTTTGGAGAGGTTGCTAATAAAGTAGCTAACCCTATTTTACTACAGTTAGTTGCTCATTTTAAAACTAGAAATGAAAATGCATATAGAGCATTCTTTCCTAAAGGAAGCATTGCTAAAATTCAGTTAATAGAAAATACTTTAGGAAAAATTGATAGTGATATTTGTGATGAAATAGTTGATGCTTGTAATAATGCATTACAGTTAAAGTTTGCATCGGAAAAAACTTTAGGTAATGTATATATTGATGAAAGACTGAGAGATTATACTGTACCATTTGCTTTAAGATCGACAAGTAAAGCATTAAAAACAGTAACTAGAGGTTCTAAAATAGAGATGGATAAAGGTAAAGCTATTAGAATGTTTATTTACTGGAAAAACATAGGTAAAATTATTAATCAAGATGCATATTATGATAAAGGTAGAGTAGATATTGATTTATCAGCAGTATTATATAATGAAGACTGGAAGTATTTAGAGCATGTATCTTATACTAATTTAAAATCTGCTAAATATCAGTCGTGCCATAGTGGAGATATTACTAATGCACCTAAAGGAGCTTCTGAGTTTATTGATGTAGATATAGAATCTGCATTAAAATATGGTGCTAGATATATTGTAATGAATGTATTATCATTTACTCAACAGCCTTTTACAGATATACCTACTTGTTTTGCTGGATGTATGATTAGAGATAATGTAGATTCTGGAGATATTTTTGAACCTAAAACAGTACAACATAAGTTTGATATTACCACTGATAGCACTATAGTAATACCGTTAATATTTGATTTAGTAGATAATAAAATTATTTGGAGTGATGTTGCATTATCATCACAAGCAAGATATAACGCTGTAGAGTGTAATCAAACAGGTATAATTGCCATGGGTAAAGCGTTAACTACTTTATCTAAACCGAATCTTTATGATTTGTTTACATTACATACACATGCAAGAGGTAAATTAGTAGAGAAAAAGAAAGATGCAGATGTTATCTTTTCAGTTGATGAAGGTATAACACCTTACGACATAGATGTGATTATAGGAGAGTATTTATAAAAAAATTGGGGCTATATAGTTGCTTCCTTCTATCTACATTGAGATGTCCGCTAATAAAAAGCGGGCAATAAACTAGCAACTACAATTTCCCCTTTGTTCTTTTAAAAAATGAAATGAGGCTATTAAGTAACTTCCTTCTAAAATAATAATCTGGTGGTCGCAGGTTCGAATCCTGTCAGTTTACATTTGTAAACTGTAGCTCAGTGGCAGAGCACCAGAACAATAGTTACTAAAATTTCCTCACTTAAAAAAAAATTGATATTACATTAATAGTATTATTTTTGTAATTCATGATTTTCTCAGAGGCTATTTGATTGCTTCCTTCTATATTTCTAAGACAAATGCCACTAGCAATTAAAATTTCCTCATGTTTTAATAATTGAGGGCTATATAATTACTTCCTTCTAAAACTAAACTGCTAATTTATCTAGTAATTGTAATTTCCCTCTTAACTAAAAAAAAATATGAGACTAGAACATTTTGTAGAGGTTAAAACAACAAAAACGTTGCCTGTAACCAATTTATATAGATTGTTTAAGTGCAATGCTTAAACGGTTCTAGTCTCTACTTATATTATGAATTTATTTACATATATAACAAACATATATACTAAAAAAAAAGATATATCTGATATAGATATGTCTACCAATATAATATTAACTAAATGGCTTAGTTTTGATGTAGATAATTTAAAAGCTCTTAAACAAGCATTACCATATATTTTTTATGTAGAGCCAAAGCATTATTATTATTTATTATACTATTTAATAACTAAAAAAAATAAAGTACCTTATTTAAAGAAAAGTAATAAAGTGGAAGAAAAAACAGATAAATTGTTTAATAAGATACAACAAACATTAAATTGGAGTAATAGAGAGTTAGCATTTAATAAAAGTATATTAGATAAAGTAATAGATGTTAAATATTGGAAAAACGAACTAGGAGGAATTAATGAGTAAGTTAGAATTATCTAAATCTGATAATGATGAGCTTTTAAATAAAAATAATATTTATATAGATATAAAGGTTGATAAAGTAATACCACATCCAAAAAATCCAAACAAAATGCCTCAAGAAACATTTAAAAGATTAAAAAAGTCAATTACAAAATTGGGACTTTTAAATCCTATTATTGTTAGGAAAAGTAAAAAGGAAAAAAATCATTATGAAGTAATTGATGGAGAATGGCGTTGGAGAGCATTTAAAGATTTAGGTCAGGATGAAATTTTAGCAAAGGTAATAAAAATGAAAGATGAAGATATTCCTAAAATCTTTTTTGCAACTGGTATTAAAGGTAGATATGATGCATATAAAACTCTAAATATTATTAATAAACTCTCTGAGACAGAGAAAGATTTGGATGCTTATAATTTAGGTAAACATAAAGTAAAAAAACTTACAAAGTATACTGATTTAGAAGGAATGGGTAAAGGGATTCCTGTTAAACTATTAAAAAATGAGAAAATGTGCAGTGATTGTTATCCAATTGAGAACTTTACTACTATATTACCTATACCTGTAAAACCAGAGAACTACGATAAAATAATAAAAAAAATGAAACAAATAGATAATAATTTAGGCATAGCTTTATTAAAATTATTGGATATATAAAATGTATTATAAATATTATAGAAAAAAATTTGATGTAGCATTTGCTCCTGGGAGTAGAATGCTTAGTAATGGTATCCCTATAAAAACAGATACATATCAATCATGTACTAATTTTTGTAAATACTGCTATGCTGAGGAGATGAGACAGTATACTTTAAAGCGTAACTATATAGAGCCTAATAGAAAAGTAGCTAGAATGATGAATATTAGCAGGTTGGTTAATTTTATGAATACATTAGATAAAAAAAATACATCAGCTCCTTTTATGAGGTGGGCATTACGCAATAAATATTTTGCTGAAGTAGGCACTACAGGGGAGACATTTCAAAATGAAGATTTATTTTTTAGAACAAGTTATAATTTTTTTACTATTATGTCAGCATTCCAAATTCCAATTTTTGTAAATACTAAATTAAATTTAATATGTAAAAATGAAGAATATAAAAAGTTATTAATTAATCATTCAGCTCCCATTATTCTTTGTCTTACAATGATAACTCACGATGATAAATTGAGTAGGAAATATGAGCCTTTAAGTCCTTCTCCGTCTGAGAGATTAAAAACAGTTAAAGAGTTAAATGCTTATCCTCACATTGTAACTACAGTTTATACAGCTCCCTTTATGCCAGGAGTAACTGATGTCGACCCTGAAGGATATATCTTAGCATTACTAGAAGCAGGAATAAAAGGAGCTCATGTTAGAGATTTTTATATTCAAGGAAGCCTTGCTAATGATTCATTTTGGAAAGATTATATTAGAGATAATAAAAGTAAAATGGAGCCATTTCCAGGTGGATATCATACTAAATATTCTGCTAGAAAAGAGTTTTATTTACAAATACAAGAGATTGCTAATAAATATGACTCAAGTTTTAAAGTTGTAGGAATGAAATCTAAATGGTTTGAGTTAAATCCTTGTCATGGTAAAATGTCTTATGACGAGTTGCCTGAGAGTTTTAAAAAAGGTATTACCGATTGGACCGCTATACCTATTTTAAGAAAAATAGTAGAGGAAAAAGATAAACCTCAGTTATTATTTTGGGATGAAATAGGTTATAAAGCAGATAAAATAAATTTACCAGATAAAGTTAGAACTAATGAGTCTAGAACAAATAATGTGATGGAGATAAAAGGTAATTTCGACATGCCTAATGTAGAGTATGAGATGAATGGGTATGATTGGATAACTACTATTATGTGGGATGGGTGGTCTAAAGATAAACCTATAAGCTTTATGAAATATTTAGATTATATATTTCCAGTAAAAGATGGTGATGACTATTATAAAGTTAATAACCATTTTGTATATACTTATTTACCAAAAGAATATTGGCATTTATTAAATCATAGTGCACAACAAACATTATTTAAATGTAATGATTTTAAAAGTAAAGATGGATATGTTTTGTTAAAAGATGTAAAAGATTTTTATATCCCAAAAAGAGCTGGAGGAATAGAAGATAAATGGATAAAAAACTAGATATAAAAAACTTAAAAAAAACTTTTTATAAATTAAGTGATAATATTAGTGGAAGTGCTGAATATGGTGGAAATACATTAGAAAATATAGCTAAAGGTGCTAGTTGGGTTACTTGTTATTCACAACTAATAAATTATTTTCGTGCAGTTAAAGAAGTTAAAAATAAAGAACAAATTATATTAGATGCTGGATGTGGGCAAGCAGAGTTATTAGATATTTTACGAAGCAGTAGAAAAGGAAATATGTATATTGGTATAGAATTAAATAATAGAAATATAAATAAATGTAAAAACAAATTTAAAAAACCAACTAAAGAAATACTATTACAACATGATTTAACATTAGGGATTCCACTAGATAATAATTCTGTAGATATTACTGTGTGTGCTTTAGTTTTAGAACATCTTAAAAAAGATGAAGCTTTTAAACTTTTTTATGAATTAGTAAGAGTGACTAAAAAAAATGGTAAAATTTTAATTTTAATTCCTATAAGAAAAGATAATTGTGTAAATGAGCAAAAAGAACATATTTACGAGTGGTATAATAAAGATGTGGATGAACTGTTACATTTAAATAAAAATGTAATATTAGAAGATAAATATTTTTCCAATGTTAGAATAGCCGATATTAAAAAAAGTAAATATAAAAATCTTTATACCTTATTACAAGGTAAAGTAAATCCAATGTTTATAAGAGTAGTTTTGTCCCCATTAATAAATAGTGGAAGAGATTTATTTTTAAAATTTAAAAAAGTAAATTCTAAAGAGATATTAATATAATGATTATTGGATATGATTTAGATGGGACTATTTGTACTAAACCAGTATTTAATAAATCTTATTTTAAAAGTAGTGGTTTGGAGAGAAAAAAATATATTGAGTTAAAAACTTATCATTGTAGAAATGCTAAACTAATTAATAAGCCTATAGGAAAGTTTTATATTATTACTGGTAGAGGATTAAAATACCAAAATGCTACCATGAATTGGTTACAAGATAACAATATAAAGCCTATTGATATATTTTTTATGACTTATCCTAAAACTAGAACAAATATGATAAAATTTAAAAGTGAAAAAATTAATGAGTTAAACATTGGCAAGTATTATGAAGATGATTCCGTAATAGTAAGAAGGATGAAAAAGTTTTGTTTAAATACAGAAATTGTTCAAATGGAAGCACAAGAGATACTATACGATACATCTATTAATAATTTAAACGAGTATTTAATAAAATAGGAGAAAGTATGGAAGAAAAGAAAGATTTTTATTGGTATATAAAAGACCAGTTTACGTATGGTGGTGAAAAATATACATTAGCAGGTAGTAGTATTAGAGAATCTACTGATGATTTATTTGATGATTTTGGAAAAAATTGGTTAATAGGTACTTTAGGTAAATATGTTAAAAGATTTATAAATACTAGTAGAGAAAAAGACCCATTAAAGATTGCTACTTACATGTATATTATATGGTTAAAAAGAGGATTTTATATTGATGATAAAAGAAGAGTCCCATTAGATACTAATATAGATAATAAAACAGCTAATTTTGATACTTTTTTGGATAGATTTACAGAGTATAATGAAGAGTCGATAAGATTTGAGAAGAGATATCATAGGATAGACGAGACAGAGTTAAGTGATGAGGATAAAAAGATAGTAAGTGATAGTGTTTTAGGTGGAATATATGATAACTTAAAAAAAATGGCAACTTTAGATTGGACAGATATTAAAGAGAGAGATATATTTTATATTTTTAGAAAAATGAGGTTAATATGGGAAGAAAAATTTAGTAATGTAGAAGAGCATGACCTCGATACTTACAATAAGGAAGACAAATGAAAGAACAATTGATTCGTGATGATTATGGGGACAATGTAGTTGGATGGTGCTGTAACTGTAAAGAGCCCATTTTAGAGGGTGATGATACTGTTATTAAGTCTGGTAAGACATATTGTTTATTTTGTTTTAAACAAATAGACACTTTTATAGATGACAAATCTGACTACGAGTAAAAAGGGAAAGGTTATATTAATAGATTTCGGTATAACTATGTTTACCGCTATCTTTGCATGGTATAGTCATAAGCAAGGCACTCCTTGTTACACTGCTATCACTATGATTTTAAGTAACCTAAAAAAGGTAGGATTGGATAAAGAAGATTTAGTTATTATAGCTGTAGATAGCTCTAGTAATTGGAGAAAAGATGTTGATGTTAATTATAAAGCAAATCGTAAAGAGGGTAGAGAGAAATATGATATTGATTGGGATAAACAGTTTGAAGATTTTGCAGGTTTGCTTTTAAATTTAAAAATGTATACTCCATTTCATGTATTAAAAGTAAATAAAATGGAAGCAGATGATATAATTGCTTATGGAGTTAGAAAATTTAAAGATAGAGAGTGTGTTATAATTAGCAGTGACTCTGACTACGAACAGTTAGCAGTATTTGATAATGTTAAAATCTTTAGCCCTAAATCTAAACGATATAAACATATTGATGACCCACATGCAATACTTGCTAAAAAGATTCAAAAAGAAACTGCTGATAACTTGATTACTGAAATTATTACAGAGCAAGATTGTCAAACAAGAAATATGATTGTAAATTTAATGGAATTACCTGAGATGGTAGAAGAAGCTGTTGATAAAGTTTTAAGGTTTTTACCTGAAAAAGAGTGGCATTATGATAAAATATTTTATATGAAATCTTTAAGTAATAGATATTATAGTATATATGAGAAAGATAAAGTGGTTGATTTTAATAAAAAACTTAAAAGTAAAAAGCCAAAGATGATAACTAAAAAAATGACATATTGTACTTTTGAGCATTTGCCAGATGAAACTTATTCTATAAGGATAAAAAGAGAAGATGAAGTTATATGTTTAAAATTAAAAGAAGCTCAAATATTGAGTAATTGGATTAATGAATTAAATGACAAAAGGAGGAAAAAATGAAAATACTTGGAATTGCGTCAGGAAATAGGTATTTTAACATAGGTGATGTTACAAGTAAAGATGATTGGTATGATAGTATTAATGTAGTAGAAATGATAAAAAATATTAATCTTGGAGATGAAGTAGAGTTTGAGTTTGAAGAAAATAAAACATCAGAACAAAAGATTTTAACATCTATTAAAAAAATAGGTGGAGCAGTTGAAGAGAGTGTTGAAGAGCCTATTAAAGAGAGTAAAGAAGATGTTGCTTCTACAGATACCACTTTACCAGAACCTACTAAAATAAATACTTCTATACCAACTACAGGTTTAAAATATCCTTTTGAGTATATGAAACCAAAAACTCCATTAGAGAGTGAGCAAATTAAAAGATTATCTGTTTTATCATCCGTTGCTACAGCTATAACATCTTTAACTGGAACAATAGAGGAAGATAATATAATACCTAAAATGGAAGAAATATATAGAAAATTTTATGAGGTAGTATCTGTATGACACAAAATAAAAAAATTTTCATTAAACTTTATGATTATTTAAAGTTAATGGGGTGGGAAGTACCTAAAATTAAACCAATACATACTCCAATACTGTGCCCTGAGTGTAAAGGAGTAGCTTCAACGATACCATTTGCTTTTAAGATACGTTGTACAGGGTGTGATAAACGTTACACTATTTTAGACTGTGTGAGGCTTTTAGAGAAGGATAAAGAGAATTATACTGACAATCAAATCTTTACATATTTAGCAGGTATTTTTAAAATAGAATACTTTCCAGAGGAAGATATAGCAAAATTATTTGAATTTTATAAAAAGAATAATTTTGACTTAGTACCTACACGTGCTAATGGAAAAGCTCCTGTAGAAAAAGAGTGGACTGTAAGAAACCATACTGAAATCTTAGAGTGGGAAGATTGGATAAAAACTAATAACAATATGGGAGTAAAAACAGGTAGAATTAGCAACGTTACTGTTTTAGATTTTGATGATGGTGTATCTGATGAGATTAAACCTTTACTAGGAAATACTTTAATACAAGAAACTAATAGGGGATTTCACTATTTTTATAAATATGAAGAGGATTTACCTAAAACTAGAGTAGATAAGTTTACAATTGATATAGAAAATGATGGTGGGCAAGTAATAGTAGCTCCATCTATAATAGATGGTAAAAGAAGAACAATGGAGTTAAAAGATATAGAAAAAATGTCTCCAGAGTTAAAAAAACTTTTACAGTCTAACTTGAAAGCTTATAAACCAAAAACAGTTGATGAAAAATTACAAATAGATATTAAAAGTGAAAACTTTAAGATTAATCCAGATGATTTTAAACTCAAATCTGAAGGATTAGAAGGATGTTGTAACTCTTCATTTATAAGATTAGGAGGTATTTTACGTAAAGAATTAAATGCTCACGAGACAGAGTTTGTTCTTAAAATATTTAACAAGCATTTACTTGAAAAACCTATGGATAACAATGCTATAGAGGCATTATGTAGAAGTGTTGATAAATATATTGATGTAGATGAAAAAGATTTAGCTGGAAAAATAATAAAATATTTGAGAATGGTAGAAGAAGCAACAAGTAGAGATTTAAAAGAAATAGTTGGTGAAACTAAGGAAAGAGTAGATAGTGCATTAAGTTATTTGGTTAAAGAAGGATATATATTAAAAGTAGGCAAAGGTAGAGGTGTTTATTACCAAATTTTAAAACACGCAAACTGGAAAGATACTTTTCCACTTGAAATGAATAACTTAGGGTTTGATATTCCATTTTTTCAGAGGTCTGCTAGACTTTGTTGGGGAGATATGGTATTATTAGGCTCTCGTGCAAAATGGGGAAAAACAACCATCTCTATTAATTTTTTAAAGTCTTTTGTAGAACAAGGTATTAAACCTTATTATATATGTTTAGAAACTGGAAGTAGATTTATAGAGACTGCTAAAATGTTGGGTTTAATAGAAGGTAATTTTTATTGGGATTTCCAATCTGATCCTACTAAAATTGAACTTGAACCTAATGCTGTTACTATTTTAGATTGGCTAATGATAGAAGATAAAAGTCAAACTGATAATATAATGAAACATTTTATTGAACAGCTATATAAAACTAATGGATTTCTTATTGTGTTTCAACAATTAAAAGTAGATGGTACTTGGTTTGCCCCTAACATGATTAATCAATTTCCATCTTTATCTGCTAGATATCTTTATGATGATGATAAAGATGGTAGTACAGGTAGATGGGAGATAGATGTAATTAGAGAGCCACTTATTGATACTAAAACAGCCCAAATACCCTGTGTATATGACCACACTACTCGTACTTTGGAAGAAATAAAAGATTTTGAAGATTTTAAAGGTAATAAGAAAAAAGGAGATAAAGATGCATAGCTATATGAGTTGTAATTGTATAGTTTGTGGGGTAGTACATGATGTAGAAGATTCATGTTATAATGCTAAAAAATGGTGGCATAAAATATTAGCCTTTTTAAAAGGTGAACGATGGATGAATAGGAGGTATTAATGCCTTACATTAAAGAAGAGTATAGGGATAAATTTGCACATGTAACTCTACCTGTTATAGAAAATGTAGGTGAATTAAATTATGTACTTACTAATATATGTACTTGGTATTTAGAACATAAGTTAGAAAGATATCAAACTTATAACGACATTGTAGGTGCTTTAGAGTGTGCTAAATTAGAAATATATAGACGTAAAATAGCAATTTATGAAAATAAGAAAAAAGAGGAAAATGGTGATGTATATTGAAAGTAAATATTAAGTTAGATAATTCTAAATTTTGCAATGGTTGTCTTTTAGCAACAAAAACTGAAGCTTTAGACCAGAGAAGTGAAGAAGGTGGTCAGAGATTTTTAGCAGAAAACATTTGTCAATTAGGATATTGGGTAGAGAAAAAATCAAATGGTTATATGTGCCAATATAAAAAAAATCTATTTACTTATATAAATGAAGAAACTAATAAAGCTTGTGATTTTGAAAAAAACCCTTATATGATAGGTATAAAAACATTAATTAATAGACCAATAGAGTGTATGAAGGATAATGGAAATATTTAATAATAAGTTTTTTAAAATATTATACAAACTTGAAATATTATGTATTAAATTTGCACGTATAGGTTTCATATGTTTAACAATAAATATGTATTATAATTCTATAGTCGCTCAAAATATAGATAGTATAACATATTGGTTTATGGGATTTTTATGTTTAGATATGAGTTTACTTATAACATTAGTATTAAAACTAATGAGGAGAGATGATTATGAAAATTGAATGTTTTTGCTGTAAAAAAGAAAAAGAGTGTACTCAAGTAGATGATAGGTATGTTTGTGAGAAATGTAATCATTTACAAATAAGAGAGTCTTTAAAAGATGTAAAGCTTTTAGATGAAGAAGAAGTATTTAGCGAATAATAAAAAACTACTAGGTAGATAGAAAGAAAGGGAGGCAGGAGTGTTAGAAAAAGAAAGTGTAAATATTAAAATAAATAATGAATATAGGATAGTATCAGATATTCATCAATGGATATTACAAGAGTTAGCTACTAACAATAAAAAGAAAGAAGTTTGGAATAACAAATATTATTATAGTAAATTATCAACGTTATTGCAGGATGTTTTAAGTATAAGTCAAAGGGGATCAGGGGCGACAAGCATTAATGAGTTAATTGAACTAACTGAAAAAACTAGATTAGAGTTAAAAGAATTATTAAAACCTTTAGAGGAAGCTAAAGTATTATTTTAATAGGGAGGATTAAATGTTTTATTGTTATCTGGCAGGTTTTATAAGTGGTAGAAAATTGCAAGAATGTACTAAATGGCGTAAAGAAATCAGAGAACATTACGACAATTGGAAAGGTAAAGAAAAATATCCAATAGAATGGCTTGATCCTTTAAATGGAGAGTTAGAAAATATTTCTAGTGATGGATTAACTTGCAGTTTACCAGGAAAAGCATTAGTACATAGAGACCATAGTAGTGTTAAAGTAGCTAATTTAATTATAGCTAATTTAGATACTTTTGGAGAAAAAAGACCATTAACAGGCACTGTATATGAGCTAGCATGGGCTTGGATGTATAAAACTCCTGTTATAGTTATCTCTACTGAGAAATATTATGTCAATCATCCATTTATTGTAGATACCGCAAGTATGATAGTAAGCTCTGTAGATGAGCTATTAGAGAGTAAATTTATTAATTATATATATAAAGGATTAGTAACAGCAAACTACTGAAATGAAAATAATTTGTATAGCTGACACCCACAATACTTATAATGATTTAATATTACCAGACGGAGATATGTTAATTGTTGCTGGCGATATAGATACTTATCATGGAAAGATTTTATTTAATTTATTTAATAATTGGATTAGCTCTTTAGATTATAAGTATAAAATAGTAATAGCTGGTAATCACGATAAATATTTTGCTGAAAACAATATAGTAAACACTCCTTATATTTATTTAAATGATAGTGGAGTAGAAATAGAAGGAGTAAAGTTTTATGGTTCTCCAGTGTCTCCAAAATTTGGGCATTGGTATTTTATGAAGGAGAGAGGAGATGAGAGTACTAAAGTGTGGAAACAAATACCTGATGATACAGATGTATTAATTACTCACGGGCCTCCTTATGGGATTTTAGATGAAACTGCTTTTAAAAATAAAGTAGGATGTTATGACTTATTACAAAGAGTTTTAAAAGTGAAACCTAAATATCATATATTTGGACATATACATGAAGCTTATGGTATTGAGAAAAAAGGAGAAACAACTTTTATTAATACCAGTGTTGTAGATTTTCATTATAATTTAAAAAATAAACCAATAGTTATAGAAATATGAAAAAGAAAAAAAGAGACCCTAAAAAATGGGCAAGAAAGTGGTTGAAGAGTGGTTGGAAAATAAAAAGTATAGATACTCAGGTAGATGAAGAAGTATATAGGAAGAATTATGATGCTATTGATTGGGGTAAAGACAAAGAATGTCAATGTGCTTCTCCAGAGATAGTTGAAAATGTAGGAGCAATAGCAGGGAGGGGTTATTTAAGATGTAAGTGTGGAGGCACTATTAAATATGATATAGATTACTGGAAAAAACACAATATTAAACAGCCAATACAAACTAAAAAAGAACAAAAATAAAGCTTTGACTAGTCTGCCTTTTATGGTATAATATTATAATAGATATGATTGTAAAATTAAAATATGAAAAAATTTAATAGTTATAAAAAAGCACCGAAATGGGATACATCAAAAACTTGTAGATTATAATGAAGAAAAAAGATAAGTATTTAAACACTATAGTTCGTGTAGTTTTTGGTTCACGTCTTTATGGAACAAATACTCCAGAGTCTGATATAGATTATAAAGGAGTGTTTCTTCCTAATATAGGGGAAGTATTTTTAAATAAAATACCAAAATCTATTAATACTAATACTAAAAAAAGTAGTGTTGAAAGTAAGAATACTAAAGATGATGTAGATTGTGAAATATACTCTTTACATTATTTTATACAATTAGCTTGTGAAGGACAAACAGTAGCATTAGATATGCTACATGCTCCAGATAACATGATACTTGAAACAAGTGATATATGGGAAGAAATAGTAAAAAATAGAAGTAGATTTTATACTAAAAATTTAAAAGCATTTATCGGTTATGCTAGAAAACAAGCTGCTAAATATGGAATCAAAGGGAGTAGGTTAAATGCAGCTAAAAAAATGATGGATTTATTAGCATCTACCAGCGAAGAAAAAAGAGTTGCTGATATATGGGATAAATTACCTTTAGGAGAACATATACATATAATAGAACCTAATCCACATAATATAGAACAAGTTCAAGTATGTGGGAGAATAATACAAGCAACTTCTAGAGTAAAATATGCTTTAGAAATAGTAAAAACGTTTTATGATAACTATGGAGCAAGGGCAGAAAAAGCTGCTAAAAATACTGGTATAGATTGGAAAGCCGTGTCTCATGCAATAAGAGCAGCTTATCAATTAAAAGAAATATTAGAAGATGGAACAATTACTTTCCCACTAAAAGAAGCAGAGTATGTTAAAAAAGTAAAAGCAGGTGAATTAGATTATACTACAGATGTAGCACCAAAATTAGAAAGTTTAATGGAAAAAGTAGAAGAGTTATCTGCTAAGAGTGGGTTACCTGAGAAAGTAGATAGAAAGTTTTGGGATAAGTTTATAATTGGTATAATAGAAGATATGTTATGAAATTTGAAGACCAAAAAAGGGGAGGAGTGAAAAGAACTTTTGAAGTAGTAGAAGATTTTTTAGAACTAGCGATACTTATTTCTTCAATGATAATGTTTGTTCTTCAAATAGTTGTTTGGAGAGATGTTTTTTGGCTTTGTGCAAGCGGTTTTCTTATGTCTATAAGCATTTTAAAGGGGAAGAAATGAAGATACTTGAAAAGATATTAGATGGACTTGTATTAAAACAATTTGAAGCAGAAATAAACTATAACCTTGTTGATATCTTTAAGGAGAATACTTCTAACGCTAAAGCCGACATACTCAAATGGGTAAGAGAGCAATTACCTAAGAAGAAATATTATGATAAAGAAACAACGAACAACTATGCTCAATACGCATTTCAAGGATATAACCAAGCCATAGACGAAACGGAGAAGAAGTTCAAATGAAGAGTAAAATGAAAAATGAATTATTAAGAATTTTAGCTCTTGGAATAGTAGGTGTATTAATTGGAATAACAGCTGCATTAGTATATCAAGCAGGAGGAGTAGGTATTTTTATTATATTAGGTATAAGTTGTATTGGAGCTTGGACAATAACTTATTTATAGAGTAAATAGGATGGAGAATAGTAAACTATTAAATAGTTTTGTAAGGAGGGGAAATGCAACTTTTAAATCAAGTAGTTAATAGAGAGCTATCTCAAAAGATTGATGAATTAGGAATTAGAGAAGAAAGTTTATATTGTTGGTATAAACATTCTTTTATTGGACTTAAATCTTGGTGGGCGTTAATACCAAATAATGATAATTCTTTAAAAAATATTCCTGCATATACAGTAGCAGAGTTAGGAAAGATGTTGCCTGATAAACATATTATGTTTGTAATACAAGATAATTTTTGGGTTGAATATCAAGGAGTTAAACCTTGTAAAAGTATAGTAGCAGACACAGAAGCTAACGCAAGAGCTAAAATGCTTATCTGGTTAAAGGAGAATAATTATGTCATTTGAAGGCTATTATCAATGTATGTGTAAAAATGGTCATAATTGGACAGAAGAATTATATGGTCTTGAAACAGAGGCTATATGTCCAAAATGTAGTGAAAAAGTATATTGGTGGAATTTAATAAATATTACTAATGGATCTTATGAATATGATGAGAAAACTAAAGCAGAATTTAGGATTGATGGCTATATCGAGCTAACACCTAAATCTAGAAAAGTTTGTGAACATTGTTCATCTGTACTAGAAGAAATATATTATATACCAATAGGTAAAGGACATTTAATAAATAGTAGAAAAAGTATTAATTAAATGTGGCTATAGTGTAGTGGTAACATAGATGGATTTCACCCATCTGTCGTAGGTTCAATCCCTACTAGCCATACTATTTCCACTTGTTCTTTGATATATTATAATACTCCTATAGCTCAATACGGTAGAGCATCTGCCTTCTAAGTAGATTGTTAGGGGTTCAAATCCTCTTAGGAGTGCCAAGTGGGGTAGCTCAGTTGGTTAGAGCAATGTCTTGATAAGGCATAGGTCGAAGGTTCAAGTCCTTCCTCCACTACTTGCTAGGTTAATTCAGTTGGTAGAATGCCTCACTTGTAATGAGGACGTTAGGGGTTCGACTCCTCTACCTAGCTCCAAGTCCCTTAGTTCAAAGGCAGAATGTCTGGCTTACATCCAGAAGATAAGAGTTCAATTCTTTTAGGGACTACCAAGTCCTGTAGCTCAATGGTCAGAGCGTCTAGCTCATAATTAGAGGGTTCTAGGTTCGAGTCCTAGCAGGGCTATAAGGGGGTATGAATGTAATTGGCAAACATATTCGTCTTAGAAGCGAATTTTGGAGGTTCGAATCCTCCTACCCCTATAAGGCGATGTAGACCAACGGCAGAGTCAATAGATTTAAAATCTATACAGTGAAGGTTCGAATCCTTCCATCGCTACCAAAAATATACTGCGGAGTAGACTGGAGGAGTTCCAGCTTTGTCTCATAAGCAAATCTACGGGGGTGCAAGTCCCCCCTCCGTTACCATATAGTGGAGTAGTTCAATTGGTGGAACATCTGACTTTGATTCAGAAGGGTAAAGGTTCAAGTCCTTTCTCCACTTCATCAGAGAGTGGGATAGCTTGGTCTAATCTGCGGGGTTTGGAACTCCGATACGGAGGTTCGAATCCTCCCTCTCTGACTTTTTAATAAATATAATGGGGGTGTATTTCAATCGGGAGAAGACTTGCTTTGCAAGCAAGAGGTTAGGGGTTCGAGTCCCCTCGCTTCCACCATTATATATGTGCCTATAGCTTAATTTGAAAAAGTGACTGGCTACGAACCAGTAGACTGAGGGTTTGAGTCCTTCTAGGCACTCTTAAAGGCAGTGTAGCATAGCGGCTAATGCGGTGCCCTGTCGAGGCATTTATCGAGGGTTCGAGTCCCTTCACTGTCGTTTTTATTTGGTGTGTGTAGTTCAAATGGTTAGAATGCTTGACTGTGACTCAAGTAGTTGTGGGTTCGAATCCCACCACACACCCCATAAGGATAGGTACCCAAGTGGACAAAAGGGGCAGGCTGTAAACCTGTTGCCATGTGCTTCAGAGGTTCAAATCCTCTCCTATCCACTTTTTAATAATTAAATAATTTAAAGGGAGGAAAATGGAAAAAGAAACACTGAAATATTTAGATTGTGTGGAAATAACTGCAGGTTTTTATAGTGGAAATAGGGGGAGACTAGTAGGAGATGGTTACGTTACTTATCAAATAAGATTAGAAGATGGATACATATGTAATATAAATAAATGTAAAGTAGAAAAAATAACTTAAATTGAGATAAAAAGGAAGAATGCTAGAATTGGTAAATAGGGCGGTTTGCTAAACCGTTGGGGTAACTCCCACGTAGGTTCGAGCCCTGCTCCTTCCGCCATTGGAAGGTTAAAGCGTAACTGGATTATCGCCCTCGCCTTGAAAGCGAGTCAATGGCAAAAGCTGTTGTGGGGGTTCGAGTCCTCCACCTTCCGTTTTAATAGTATGCGAGCATGGTGTTTAACGGTAGCATCTTTGGCTTCCAACCAGAGGGTGAGAGTTCGAATCTCTCTACTCGCTTTAATGACGAAGTGGCAGAATGGAATTGCTGTGGATTGCAAATCCATAATTAGAGGGTTCGATTCCCTCCTTCGTCTCTAAAAAAGGAGATAAAAATGTCAAGTAAAACTATAGGAGGATTTGTATTAGAGTTGCTATTAACAGAAGAACTACCAGATGATATGAAAGAAGGAGAGAAAAATCCAGTAGATAATAAAAACGAAGATTTTATAGATGGATATAAAACTGGATATAATCACGCTTTAAGAGAATGTAAGAGAATTATTAATTTTATACGAATGAGAGAAGAAGGAAACCCATATTTTGATTTAGATATAGATGTAGATAAACTTCTAAATTTTTTTTGAGGAATAAAATGGATAAAGATAAATATTTTGAAACTGCAGTAAAAGGAACTAAAATAGTTATTGAAAAATTATTAGATGATATTGATACTATATCACTTGTATCTGCTGAAAAACATGATATTGATTTTAATACTATAAGAAGTATATTAGGAAGTGCAATTACTCATTTATTAATAGAAAATAAAATAGCAATAGTAAATAATCCAAAAAATGAAGAATAAAAAACCACCAATTGGAATTCCTAATCTTATATTAACTGGAAAAGATGCAGATAGATTATTTGAAGAAGCAGAAAGACCAATAATATTAACTCCAGAAAAGATAGCCGAAATGGATAGATGTAAAAAATTAGCTAAAAGATTCTTTAAAGATATAGAGGAAAGCAAATGAAAACAATAAAGCAAAAGAAAGTTATAATTTGTAAACATAAAATAGCATTAGCAAGTTTTAATAAATATTGTCAAAATCATCCAGAACAACGGTTTTGGCAAGCATTAAAAAGTTGGAGTGGATATCATTTTATTTATGGCAGTTATGATTTTCCAGATAATTTTGAAGATACATTTTATAAATAATAAGAGGGTATAATATATGAATAGATTTTGGATATCAGATTGTCATTTTAACCATGCTAATATAATCAAATACTGTGGTAGAACACAATTTATGACTAAAGGTGATTTAGTTAAATATAATAAATTTATGAAAGATTATGGAGAGTGTCCTAAAACTTTTAAAATAAGTGATGAATCTTTAGATAACATGAATAAAACATTAATTAAAAATTGGAATGCTAGAGTAAAGAAAGATGACGTGGTTTATCATGATGGAGACTTCTGTTTTAAGAATAGTAAAGGTGGAAAAAAAGGAGAAGGATTGCCTATAAAGTCAATTGAAATTGAAAGAATGTTAAATGGTAAAATAATACATATTAAAGGAAATCATGATAAGAACAACTCTACTAAAACTATAATACATAATATTAAAATTAGCCATGCTAATCACATAATAAATATAGTACATAACCCAGAACATTGTGATTATGATGTAGATATTAATTTTACAGGTCATATTCATGAGAAATGGAAAATAAAAAGATTTTATAGTGGACATAAATTTACTGACTGTATAAATATAGGTGTAGATGTGTGGGGATTTAAACCCGTTACTTTTGATGAAATAATGAGCAGATATATTAAATGGAAAAGATTGGAGGATAAAGGTGGAAAACAAAAAAAGAAAAACAGTTAAATGTACTGACTGTAGTCAAGATGTATTTTTAGATGAAATGATTATTAGTAGCGATGATTGGGAAGGGTGTACTTATTATGGTCATATTGTTACCAAACAGCATTTAAATGAATTAAAAATAAAGCTTTGAGCTATCCACTTTTTGTGATATAATAGTATATAAAGTAAAAAGAGAGTATATGAAAATTAAATGTCCTTATTGTAATAAAATGATAAAAATAAACACTGATACTTTACCTATAGTTAGTAAACCAAAATTGATAATAGTAAAAGGTAAACCTTTTGGTAATACTAAAATAGGTGATATTACTGATTAATAAAAGAGAGAAATGAAATGAATTTTAATTATACTTCAATGATATTAAAAAATGAAATTGAAAACATTGAAAAAATTATAGTAAATTATGAAAATATGTCAGATAAAGAACAAGGTTTTCTACATTTTGAACATATTAATGATATGCACAGAGAAATACTTGAATTAAAATTTACTATGGCAATATTAAAAGCATATAATAGAGGAGATATAGTGATAAAATATGGACTTTAATTTACCAGATGATTACAAACCTTACATTGACAAATATTTTTTAAGAGCAAAAGAGATACTTGAAAGAGATGATTTAAATCCTGTCGTAAAAGCACAAGTCTTTTTGCGACAAGTACCAGGTAAAAGAATATATGGTATTAATGAAGCAATTGCTATATTAACTAAGTATAGCGATATAGAAAAAACAGGACACATATCTGCTATTAAAGAAGGTACTTTAATGGGCGATAACACTACTGTTATGAACATAGAAGCTCCTATCCAAAGTATTATAGACTTAGAAACAATGTATTTAGGAGTATTAAGTGCTGAAACTGCTTTACAAAATGGTGTAAAAGATATTAATTTAAAAGATATTGAAACAAGAATGAGTCAAGTAGTATTTGAAGCAGAAAAAAGACCAGTATCTTACTTTGGTGCAAGACATTGGAGATATGATAGAGATGCTGAAATAGCAAAAGCTTGTATGAAGGGAGGAGCAGTTAATTGCTCTACAGATGAGGGGGCTAAAGCGTGGGGCAAAGATGAAAAAGGGATGGGAACAATACCTCATGCATTAGAAGCAATTTATCATTGGAAATATAATTTAGAGGATGCAGTTTTACATGCTACTTTAGCTTTTGATGAATACATGGAAGACTCTATTCCACGAATAGCTTTAATAGATTATGCTAATAGAGAGATATTAGATAGTTTAACAGTAGCAAAATATGTTGATGGGGTCAGAGTAGATACTTGTGGTGAAAATGTAATGCAGGGAGTTTTTGGTACACAGCAATCTCATATGGGGGTATCTATAGAGGGAGTTTATATATTAAGGAAGGTATTACCAGAAAAAGTAAAGATTATATTATCAAGTGGTTTTGGTAATCCTGCAAAAGTGAAGAGATTTACTCACGCAGAAAAAATTACAGAAACAAAGTTGTTTGATGGTTTAGGAGTAGGAGGAGTATTTCACAGTATAATGTCCACTATGGATATAATTGAAGTAGATGGTCAAGTAATACATAAAGTTGGCAGAAAAGCTAAACCTAATTCAGATTTAAAGAAAATATTTTAAAACTGTGAAATTAAAAACATTATTAAACAAAATAGAGTTTTGTCGTAAAGACAAACAGTTAACTAAAAGAGAAAGTTTAAAATTTAAAGCGATATTAGATAAAATCTGGAATGAAGTTACAGTTGGAAATATTCAAAAGCATCATCTTAATGGGAGAAAAGATAGTACTCCCTTTAATATGGTAAAGATAAATGGGTCTTTACATCAAATGCTTCATGAGAATGCTTATAGATATATTTATGCTTCTGGGTCAATGAAAAAATATGCTTTATGGTTAAAGAAAGAATTTTATATTGATATTGATAATTTTTTAAAACTATTAAAAACAAAAAAGAAAAAATGAAAACTTTTAAATCACCATTGGTTATAGGATATAAAGGAGAGATAGGCTCTTTTATTCTACAAGGGTTATTACGCATTATGCCCAAAGCTTCTAATATATGGTGCTATGATGTAAATGATACAGAAGAAGAAAAACAGGAGAGGATTAAAAAAGCCGATGTTATTTTTCTATGTGTTCCAATGCAAGATACTCTTAAATGGTTTGATAAATATAATGAATTATTAAAAGATAAAACAGTAATTGAGCAATGCTCTTTAAAAAGTGATATATGCAATAAGATTAATAATGAAAATTTTAAACTCTTATCTATGCATATTTTATTTAGACCATCAAAAACTCCAAATATAGAAGACCGCACTGTTTCTTGTATATCAAATCCTAGATGGAATAGTAAATTAACATCTACAATAAAACAGTTAACAGTTGCAAAAATAACATGGTTTGATAGTTATGAGCAACATGATGAAGTTATGGGTATACAACAAGCTTTAACTCATCGTATTATATTAGTACTTCATGATATGATTGTTGAAAACTGTACAGGTTATCAGCAAACTTATATGACAAAAAGAATTTTAGAGTTAAGTGCTCGTATAATGTCAGGAGATGCTACTTTATATAAAATGATACAAGATAATAAATATTTACCAGATATTTTAGAAGAGTTTAATGATAGGTTAACCAATTTTTCAATAGGAGAAGTAATATGAACGTAGTATTTTGGAGTGTAGATGCTCAAAAAGATTTTATGTTAAAAGGAGGACTATTGTATGTAGAAGGAGCCGAAGAGATTATACCTAATTTAAAAAGGCTCACTGATTTTGCTAGGAAAGAAAATATTACGACAGTAAATACAGGAGATTATCATACAGTAGAGTCTAAAGAGTTAAGCGATACTCCAGATTTTATTAATACATTTCCAAAACATTGTATGGCTAATGAGGAAGGCTCAGATTTTATAGATGAAACTGATCCAAAAAAAGATTTTGAAGGTAATTACTACATTTCATCTTACTTAGATGAAAGTGTTGATTTAGATAAAGTAGCAAGAAGTAAAAATATTATTATTTATAAAGACGCTTTTAATGTAGTAGAAGGCAATCAATTTACTAAACAAATAGTAAAAGCAATTAGTCCTGATGTTATTGTAGTATATGGTGTAGCAACTAATGTATGTGTAGATCAAGCAGTATTAGAACTATTGAATTTAAATAAAAAAATAATCGTAATCAAAGATGCTATTAAAGGATTACCTAATCTTCCAGTTGATAATATTATAGAAACTTGGAAAACTAGAGGAGCCTTTATGATAGATACTGATACTTTTATTAATATGGCTAACTTTTTTGAATAAAAATAAAAGTCTCATGGTGTGGTAACCTGACAATGGGGTTCGATTCCCTCTGCCTGGCTGGAAGAGAGGTCATAACTCTCAGAAGGTTAGTCGTTGAAAAGTGGTGTTTTGTTGCAGACCAACTGCTGAGACAATATTAAAATATATTAAAAGTCTTGTGGCATGATAGCCTGATAGCGGGTATCCAGCATAGTCCTGTTTGCAACAGGTACTCTGGTAACAACATTGCAGTAATCAACTGCCGAGACACTTTTAAATATTATAAAAAATAATCTGGACACTAATGTAGACAGTATGTCTAGATTGAAAATGTAATTATGAAAACAGCTATTTATCCTGGAAGTTTTAATCCTTGGCATCAAGGGCATAGAGATATTTTAAATAAAGCTTTAAAAGTTTTTGATAAAATAATTATAGCTATTTATGGTGAAGGTAAGCATGTAATAAATCCAATAGATTTTACCTATACTTATAACTTGCCACATGATTTAGAGGTAATAAAGTTTAATAAAAAATTACTTAAAGATGTAATTGATAAATATAAACCTACAGCTATAATTAGAGGATTGAGAAATGGCAATGATTTACAATATGAAATGAATATGCAATACTGGAATGAAGATTTGGGAATTAAGATACCTACAGTGTATTTTATAAGTGATAGAGAAGTAGCTCATATTTCAAGTACTATAATTAGAGAATTAGATGAAATTAAGAATAGAAAATGATTTGGTTAATATTTGCACATTTTATAGGAGATTGGGGACTTCAAAACAGATGGATGGCTGAAAATAAAGCTAATTACTGTGAGGTCTTGCTAGCACACTCATTTATCTATACTGCATGTATTTGTATAGCTTTACAATATTTGAGTCTCTACGTGCTCTGGAAAGCGTTATTCGTGCTTCTAGGACACTATGTGATAGATTTTTGGAAGAGCAAACACTATAAAACTGATAAAGATAGATGGAGGCTATGGGCAGACCAATTTCTTCATTTTGTTCAATTAGGAGTAGTATTTTGGAGATAATATTATGGAATTGATAAACCAAGTAACTTGTAAAGAATTATCTCAGAAAATGTGTGAGTTAGGGTTTAAACAAGAGAGTTTTTTTTACTGGTGGAATGGAAAAGTTGAATGGGTACACCCCAATAAAAGAAGATATGCAAAATCTACAAAGATTGCAGCTTTCACAGTAGCAGAGTTAGGGGAGATGTTGCCATATAAAATTAAAGATTGGTATTTAGAAATAGTAAAAGAGAAGAAGAATGTATTTTATGTTGCTTATAGTGGTGGAAAGTGGGGTTTTGAAGTTATGGGTAATAAATGTTTTAGAGATAAGTCCGAAGCAGATGCAAGAGCTAAAATGTTAATCTGGTTAAAGGAGAATGGGTATTTAAAATGAGAATAGGAATTTATGGAGGGTCATTTGATCCTATACATAATGGGCATTTATCATTAGCAAGTTTTGCAATAAAAGAGCTTGCTTTAGATGAGATAGTGTTTATACCAACATACAAACTACCTAAATACTATAAAGAAAAAGTAACTTATTGGGCCCATAGAGTAAATATGTTAGTTAGTGCTATAAGTAATAGTCCTAAATTTTGTATGAGCTATGTAGAAATAGAAAGAAAAGGAATATCTTATACTATAGATACTGTTCAATACTTTTTAAGTAAGAGTTTGAAAAATGAAGATTTTATATTGATTGGAGGTCCAGACTGTGTAAATAGTTTTTCTTCTTGGAAAGATTATAAAGAAATAGAAAAATTAGTAGATATTAAATTTGCAGAAAGAGATTTTTATTGTCCAGATATAAATATCAGAGCAACATTAATACGGGAGTTAGTTAGTAAAAAGCTCCCTATTTCTCATTTAGTATCAAAAACAGTTGAAGATTATATTATAAATAAAAATTTGTATAGAAAATAAAATGAAGAAAAATAATAAATTATATATTGTTAGATTGTATGATGGATTTGATAATATTTGGATAGATGTTTCTGAAGAATTATCTTACGAAAAAGCAAAAAAAGTATGGGACGAAAAAACAAAAAATGGAGCAGAGAAAACTAAATATAATGATATTGATTATTATAGAATATTTCCAAATAACACTACTATGCATTTTAGCTAAATAGAAGAATATTATGAAAGAACATCCAATTATATTTAACTCTGAAATGGTAAAAGCAATCCTTGATGGAAGAAAAACTCAGACGAGGAGAGTTGTTAAGCCAAGCCATATAAAAGCTTCAAGAGGTTGTGTTATTAAAAGAGATTTTACAAATAAATGTAGAATAATTGATAATACTGTTTTTACTGAGATGTATAATGTAAGTCTTGGAGAATTAAAGCAACCTTTCGGTCAAGTCGGAGATAGATTATGGGTGAGGGAGACATTTAGATTATTCAATTCTTCTGAAGAATGTACTCACTATGAGCCAAATTGTAGTTGTAGTCAAAACAATGGTAAGCCGATGTATAAGGCTTCTGTTTATGATGATTACATAAATTGGAAACCATCAATCCATATGCCTCGTTGGGCTTCAAGAATAAATTTAGAAATAACAGATATTAGAGTAGAGGAATTACAGGATATAACTTTTGAAGATTGCGTTGCAGAAGGGATTATCCCACCAAGAAGAAAAGGTATGTTTGCGGAAGATGAAACTATGGAGATTACATTAGAGGAGTTTATAAGCCTTTGGAACTCAGTCAATAAAAAACATACTTGGGAATCAAACCCTTATGTATGGGTAATAGAATTTAGGAGGCTGGAGAAATGAAACCTAAAGAGAAGAAATTAGTAGTGATGAATGTAATAGGTGGGTTAGAGAAGAAGGAAGTCTTAAAATATTTAAGTGTAGGCACAATAGAAGAAGGACACAACCAACTCTGCAATAGAGAGGTAATATTTGACCGAGGATTAATAGACAAAATGATTACCAATAGTGGTACACCCTGTAAACCAGAAACTCATTTTGCAATTATCCTTACCAACAGAAATATAACAAATTTAATAGAGGATATATTCCAAGCAATATCACAAGGTAAGATTATAAAGGTGAAGAGATGAGCCATTTATACGATGCTAAAACATTAAAAAATGATTATCCAGTAGAAACTAATGGATTTTCTGTCTTTGATATTGAAAGAATATGGGAAGAATATTCTGATACTGGTGCAGCAGGGTGGTTAATACCAGAAAACAAACATGAAGTAGAAAGAGTATTTAATAATTTTAGATGATAATAAATGATGCTGTCAATAAAAACAATGAATAGGTTGTTAATAAGTTTATAAAGAGAGGAGCAGTTTCAAGATGAATTTAGATTGTAAAAAAGAAGTAGATAGAATTGTATCTTTTATAAAGAATGAGTTTAAAAAAACAGAATTTAAAAAAGTTGTATTAGGAATTAGTGGAGGATTAGATAGTGCTGTAGTAGCGTCTTTAGCTAAAAAAGCTTTAGGTCAACATAATGTTTATGGTTATATATTACCTCATTATAAACAGCATGATATTAAAGATGCTTATAGAACAGCTAACCATTTAGAAATATTACTTACAGAGATTAACATAGGTGAAATAATTGATGAAATAATTTTCTCTACTGATATAGCTAGTAGTCAAGATTATTTAACTAGAATAGGTAATCTTAAAGCCAGAATAAGAATGGTAATATTATATGATATGTCAGTTAAGCATAGAGCATTAGTTTTAGGTACAAGCAATAAAACAGAAATGATATTAGGATATTTTACAGTTTATGGAGATGGGGCATGTGCTATGGAACCATTAGCTCACTTATATAAAACTCAAATAACTGAATTAGCTGGATATTTAGAGATACCTAAAGAATTAATTGATAAAGCTCCTAGTGCTGGATTATGGATAGGTCAAACTGATGAGAAAGAATTAGGTGGTACTTATAAAGAGATTGACGATATATTAATTAATAATACTTTTGATAATAGTGAGCTTGGAAAATCTCTAAAAGTTAGAATAGAACAAAATAAATTTAAATCAAAGCTACCACCTACAGTAGAATGATTAATAGTTTTCTATTGTTATTTTTATTGATAGCGGGGCACAGTTTAGCAGATACTACTCTACAAACTGATGCTATGAGTAAAGGAAAGAAAAGAGATAAAGAAGTAGATTTAAGTAGGGTACCAAAAGGACAAAAACCATTAAATCTTTGGTGGATGTGGCTTATCCACCACTCATTGATTCATGGATTAACAGTAGCTTGTATTACAGGTAGACCGATGTTAGGAGTTGTGGAAGCACTATCTCATTGGATAATTGACTTCTTTAAAGGTGAGAATTGTTATTCTCCATATGGTGACCAAGCTTTACATCTATTAATGAAAGTTGGATATGTGCTGTATATAATAGCAAATCCAACACTTTAAAGGAGAAAAAATGAAACTAGCGTTGCGTATTGAAGAAATAGAAAAATCATTTGATAGAAAAATTAAAAGAAATACTGTCGTTTTAGGTATAGATACCGCTAGTACTACTGGATGGGCAATATTAAGTACAGAAAAAGATTTGTTATATATTGATTATGGAACAATTAAAGTAGACGCTAAAAATAGGTATTTTAAATATAATGAAATAATAGATATTTTTAGCAATTTGATAAAAGAAGAATATAATGTAATAGTAGAAGATACTTTTCTTAAAATGTTTAAAATAAAAGGTAAATCCGTCATGAGTTGCAACCCTGCTATGTTTAGGATGATTAGTAGAATAGGAGCCATTGCTTATACTATAGCTCATTTGAGAGGATGTAATGTAATATACATGGGTGCTTCAACCGCTAGAAAAAATTTAGGTATTAAAGGTAATGCAAAAAAAGCAGATGCTCATTTACATTTTCATAAAATGTTAAAATTAGAATTTATCAATGAAGATGTTACGGATGCATTAATTCTTTCATTTAATGGGTTATTACAGGATAAAGAATGCTTACCAGTATAATTAGAATAGTAAATATATTATTATGAGCCAAAAGAATAACCCTTTAGAACTTTATATAGCTGAAAAACTTAAACCTATAGATGAATATGCTAGACCTACTAAGGCAAGTGGAGCTTCTACAGAGTTAGGAGATGTATATAATAAACATTTTCTTGTGGAATGTGTATCAGGAGATACTTATATTAAAAAACATGCTGGAGGTAAAAGAAAAGCTATTATTACTATTAGAGAAGCTTTTAATTATCAAAATAAAAAAATGGTTGAAAAATATAAATATATTAAAAAAGATGGAACAGAAAGTATTTATATTTATCATACAAATAAGTCTTGGTGGGAAAAATCTAAATATCCATTAATTTATTCTTTAGATGTTAAACAAGATAAAATAAATCTCAATAGAATGAAAAAAATCATATTTTCAGGATATAAACAAGTTTATAAAATTACTACTAGACTAGGATTTTCTATTAAAGCTAGCAAAGAACATTTATTTTTGTCTAACTATGGATGGAGAGCATTACAAAAATTAAAAATAAATGATTGTCTTGCAATAATAAATTGGAGTAAATATAGATATAATAGAAAAATTGTTTCTAAAAGTATAACCAATTTTCATAAGAAATTAAAAAAAGAAAGAGGATGTGAGAAATGTGGGTTAAAAAAGTGTTTAGAAGTACATCATAAAGATGGGAATAGATATAATAATAACTTAAATAATTTGCAAGTATTATGTGCAGATTGTCATAGAAAACTTAAAAAAGGTAGATATCCAATTATAAAGGAATATTACTTTGATAGAATAGATAAAATAGAAAAACTTGGTATTGAGGATTGTTATGATATTGAAATGGAAGGCAGTGAGAATAATGCTAACTTTATAGCTAATGAGTTTCTAGTTCATAATTGTAAGCAACAACTTACAACGGATAACCCAAAAATCAATAGAAAAACATGGTACAAATTGGTAAGTGAGTTATATCAAATTGGAAAGACTGCATTTCTAGCATTGGAAAATAAAAGTGGAGATAGATTTATTGTTATGGATAGTGAAGATTTTTTTGATTTAATATATAAAAATTATGGAGGAAATAATGGCTAAAAAGAGTAAGGATGTGATTAGTAAACAAGATTTATTGCAAAAAGTAATGGGTGACATTAATAAAAAGTTTAAGAAAAATGTTATTCAATTTGCATCTGATGAAGAAGTAAAGGAGAAAATACTTTTTGGAGTAGGCGAAGTAGATGATTTAGTTGGAGGTGGAACTCTTTGTGGTAATTTCTCAATTATATATGGGGGAGAGTCTGTAGGCAAATCAACACTCGCATTAACTCAAATAGCTACTGCTCAACAGTTAGGTAAAACTTGTTTATATATTGATTTAGAGCATAGTTTTGATATAGACAGAGCTAAAGTATTGGGAATAGATTTATCTAAACTATTGTTAATTGAAGATATAAACAATGCAGAAGAAGCTATGGATATTGTAATTAAAATATCTAAAGAAAAAATAGTAGATTTAATTACTGTTGATAGTATTCAAGCAATGAGTCCTAAAGGAGAGCAAGTTACTAAAAAGGATAAAGAAAAATCTATTGAAGATGATGAGATGGCTTTACTTGCTAGAAAGATGTCAAAATTTTTAAGAGTGTCAGCAAATGCTGTTTATATGGGCAAAGTATCTGTAGTATTAATAGGTCAAGTTAGAATGAATTTAGGTAGTTTTATAGTTACGGAAGGATTGTCAGGTGGTAGAGCATTAAAACATTGGGCAGTTAATACAGTACATATTAGAAGAGGTAAAAAAGTAGACTCTCCAGTGGAGAAGTATAAAGAATATTATAAAGAAGATGGTAAAGATAGATATAAAACAATGGATAGAATAATAGGTTTTGACTGCGTGGTAAAATTAGAAAAAACTAAAGTGTCTGGAAGCAAGCCTGAAGGAAGTGTAACCCATTTACCATTTTATTTTGAAAGTGGATTTTTAAAACCAGCGATTAAGGATATTGTAGAGAATGATGAGTAAAAACATAACATTGTTTACAATTAAAACTCCAATTTGGAAAACAAGAAGTGTAGGATTAGCAGAATCTAAAATGAGAACTGATTTTTTACAAGTACAAATATTATATAAAGATAAATATGGAAAACACTTGTATCCAGACTCTTTATATATATCAACAGACGATGCTCAAACATATCCTGTACAAATAGTAAAAAATGTAAGATTAAGAATTATTCCAATAGCTGATTTTAAGAGAAGTTTAAATGATATAACACAAGAACAAAAAACATTATTTTAGAAAAAAAAGCTTTGAGCTATCTACTTTTTGTGGTATAATAGATAACTAACCTTAAAGGAGAACAATATGGCTAATAGGAGTCAAGGTGGTAGTAGTCCTCATAAAGAAAGATTATATAAAGCACATTCAATTATTTGTGATAGAAATAAAGCAAATAGAAAAATAAAAGAAGAATTAAACAAAGAAAAGTGGTCAAAAAATAAAGAGTATCAAGAACAACAAAGAATAAGATTGGAAGAATTAAAAGCAAAAGGTGGATATGAAAAAAATATTGCAAAAGGTAAAACTGATAAAATAGATGCTCGACAAGCACGTACAAGAAAATATTTAGCTAGAAAACGGGAGGCGAGAACAAGATGAATTGGTTAATGTATATATGTGGTGGATATTTATGGAGTATAATATTCTACTCAATACTTAATGCAAGTATAAAAGAAGGTAATGGAGATATGAGTAATAAACATCAAAAATGTGTTTTAATCTCAGTTATATTGGTGTGGGTATGGATATGTTGGAAATTTATTAAATAAGGAGAATTTTAAATGAATATTTATAATACTTATGCAAATACTGCAGTAGAAGAGCTAAAACTTACATTTGGGCAAGTTAGAGAAATAGGTAACAAAATTAAAGCATATCCCAATAAGTTAGATAAAGTTTTTTATTTATCTATACAAGACGATTTAAGCACTGAATATGATTTAATTCTAGAAAAATATTTAACATTAAAAGGTAAAGCTGATGAAGCAGAAGCTGTTACTATGTTAGCTGTAAAAAGGCAACACGATGATAATAGTAATAAAGTAAATCAAAAAGTATTAGAAGCAGAAGTATTAGTAGAAATAAAAGATATTTTAACTAGTGAAAATGTATTAGAGAGCTGGGTAAAAATTACTAAAAATTATTTACAAACTTGTCGCTCTCATGTAACAGCTATTACTGGTAGAGAAGAAAGCGACAATGAAAATAGTTAAGCCAAATGTTACATTAATTTGGATTACCCCTAATGCTGAACAAGTGATTGAAAAAGCAGGAAGAACTTGTTATAAAAGCAAATCTGAAATAACTTCTAATAATACTAAAAAATTTATTAAAATGATTATTGAAAAAGGTCACGATTCTGTATTAGAGCATGGAGTAGTCTCGTTAAGATTTATTTGTGATAGAGGTGTTTCTCATGAAATAGTCAGACATAGAATGGGAAGTTATAGTCAGGAAAGCACTAGATATGTAAATTATAAGAATGGTTTAGAGATAATTAAACCTTGTTTTTGGAATAGTGATTTTTGTGGTTATGATTTTTGGTTAGATGCTATGACATTTTCAGAGTTGCAATATAAAAACTTAATTAAATCTGGAGCTACTCCACAAGAGGCAAGAAGTGTATTACCGAATTCTTTAAAAACTGAACTAGTAATGACAGCTAATTTTAGAGAGTGGAGACATGTATTAAAATTAAGGCTAAGCAAACAAGCTCACCCTCAAATTAGAGAAATAATGTATTTAGCTTTAAAGATATTATATAAAAATAGTCCAACAGTGTTTGGAGATATATATGAAAAATTTACAGAAAACAAATAAAATAAAAAATGAAATTAATTAATCTATATAATAAGGGGCGTAAAGTTTATTTATTTAAAAGAGATGATAGTGGTAAACAAGTTATCTCTACAGATAATACATTTTATCCATTTTTTTATGAAGCCGACCAAAACGGTGAAGATAAAGCTTATGATGGAGTATCTGTTAGAAAAGTAATAGTTAGCCAGCCTGCTGATGTTACAAGACTTAGAAGTAATAAAAGTTATAGTAGTGATATATTATTTACTAAAAATTATTTAATACACAAAGTAGATATTATTGATAAAGCTCCTATTAAATATTTCTTTTTAGATATTGAAGTATTAGCTAACGAACTACCAGATTTTTTGAATCCTATTTATCCTATATCATGTGTGAGTATTTATAACTCAATGGGCTCAAGTATTAAAACTTGGTTTTTATCTGATTATAGTGGAAATGACAAGGAAAAAGAAAAACTGTTGTTATCTGATATGGTTACTTATTTTCAAGATGAAAAACCTGACTTATGGTTAAGTTGGAATGTAGATTTTGATTATAATTATCTATTTACTAGATGTTCAAAAGTATTTAAAACTTCCAATTTTGCTAAAAATATAAGTCCTATTAATGAAGTTAGAAGGAGTAAGGAAGATAATATATTTTATCCTGCAGGCATAAGTATTGTAGACTATTTACAATTATTTAAAAAGGTAGTAAAAGGCGAATCTAGTTATGCTTTAGATAAAATTGCTCAAAGTTTATTAGGTGAAAAAGAGTGGGGTAAAACTGATTTTGGAGAATTAGATGAAGCTGTAAAAGAAAAAAATATTAATGATGTTAGACGTATGATTAAATTGGAAAAGAAATATGCTTTAATTAATTATTATAATGAAGTTAGATGTTTAACTAAATGTTTATGGGAAGATTTATATTGGAATTCTAAAATTATTGAGATGTTGTTATTTGAAGAAGCTAAAGAAATGCAAATAGTTTTACCTAATAAACCAGAAAAAGACCCAAAGAAAAAATCTGAAACATTTCAAGGAGCAACTAGAGAAGCAGTTTATACTGGTGCAATGACAAATATAGGTAAATATGATTTAACTTCTGCTTATCCTAATATGATTGTAAACTTCTGTTTAGATAGTCAAAATATAGGAAATAAAGGAGTTGATGTTGATGGAATTAAATTTGTACAAAATGACCAAACATTAATGCCAAAGATAGTTAAAAAACTACTTGTATTAAAAGATAGTCTTAAAGAAGAGTTAAAAAATACAAGTGAAAATGATATTCACTATAAAGAATTAAAAAGTAGATATGATGCTCTAAAAGGTATTGTAAATAGTGCTTTTGGAGTTATGGCATTAGAAATATTCAGAATACATGACAATAGAGTAGCTTCTAGCATTGCCTTTTTAGTTCGTGATTTATTATTGTATACTAGAGATAAAATAGAAGAATTGGGGCATAAGGTAGTATATTGGGATACTGACTCTCTCTTTATAGATAGTAAAGAAAATCTTACAGGTATATTAAATCAATATATTCAAGATTGGGTATTAAATAAATACAATAAAAAAGATATT
>Ga0307928_10000186_pt1 | contig 42366 bp, 68 predicted proteins | sample AceLakmetagen232_FD_201815 | JGI IMG/M metagenome (GOLD analysis project Ga0307928, IMG submission 201815) | Saline water microbial communities from Ace Lake, Antarctica - #232 | ecosystem: Environmental > Aquatic > Non-marine Saline and Alkaline > Saline | place: Antarctica: Ace Lake...
AGTCCTGAATCGCCGTCTATTCCCATGAATATATAAGTCGATAATTTAATTGCTGCTTCTGCTGACATTGCCCGGTCGGCAAACATTAGCAATGCTGCGCTAAACACTATATCAGCCTGTGCCGTCATATTACGGTCTGCAAATAACAGCGAACTTGCGCTCACCGCTATATCCGCTTGCCCAGTCATGTTTCGCTCTGCGTCCATCAATATTCCTCAACTCAAATAAACTTCTACTATATTTTTAGAACCGCAATCTGCTATCAGTCAAGAGTTATCTGGCTAACGCCATCTGCCCACTGAGCAATATCACCTATCTCTATGGGTTGTGATGTGTTGAGTGCTGCATGAATAAGCAGGTTTCCGGTAGTCAGTGAATCGCAAAGCCCGAAGTGGGATATCGTTCCCCATGTTCCTCCGGTAGCTTTCGCAAATACGATTGTATCGCTGTTTGAAGATGCACCCGCCGCCGCTATTTTCCAGTCGTCATGTCCGATACGTGCATAATTCTCTCCTGGTTCTGAGATGGTTGTACCCGTATCGTTGTCTGCGATTGTTGCGGTGCATAAAGCGACAAAGATCGCAGCCGGTTGTGTATATGCATCATCTTTTAACAGATGGTCAAGAATCTTGTTTGCCAAATAGTCACTTGCGCCTGCCGCATCGACCGACACATCGAGATCACCTATCGCAACTCCCGGAGTATTGCCTGTCAGGAAGGTTTTGTTCGGTGTGACTGCGCCGTAGGCAATGACATTACCAGTTAATAGGGTAACGGTATCGAGAATAGCGAAATGAGTGATAGCGTCCCAATCGGTTATTGCATCCTCGAATGTTATTAATGCCCCGTTTGATGTTGCCCTTGAAGCTGCTGCAGCCCAATTATCACAAGATTTTCTCACGTATGAAGCATCTACATCAGTTCCGGTATCAGGCTCTGTTATCGAACCACCTGTGCCAGCATCGAGCGGATCCCCTGTGCAAAGTCCAAGAAAAAGCGCTGCCGGTCGTGTAAACGAAGCGACCTTTAGGATATGGTCAAGCATTTTGTTTTCTGCATAATTACTTAATTTTCCAGCCATGACATTAACTCCTTACTGGTGTCGTTTCTCTGAATTGTACCCAGAATTTAGCCATATACAAATTCGTTTTGGTTTTCGGTGTGAGCATATCCAAATCACTTCCCCTGACATACATCAGCGAGAAAGTCGTGCCATGGTACGGAACCACTAAAGTGCGGTTCCCGGCAAGCTGAAGCCTGTGTTCAAACAATGTTAATTGCCCCCGCATTACAGCAAACGATGTCGAGCGCACATTACAAAACATGACAATATCACGCCCCTCAAAATAAATATCATTCGCTGCATTGAAAGGGTCCTCGCCGTCTGAATCAAGCCACGATTGCGACAAGTCTCCCTTGCGATTCAGGAAGGAATAAAGCCCCGTTATCCGCTCAACCTTTATCCGCCAGGTTCCAAATATATCATAGCCGTCAATCGTATAACCGCTCAAAGGGTAATAAGGCATTCTATGCTCCTATGGCTCGCGTTAGCGGCCCCGGTGTATTGAGTATCGAAGGTAGATTCGTTGATGGTGTCCCGCCGAGTTTTGCATCAATGCTCTTTAGGTGTCTTGTGTTGACTGCCGTCTCTTGATTTGCCTTCATATTTTCGTTCGCCACTGACATGAGGTATGAAATATTGCTATTTGTCATTGAGGTTGAGTCTCTAATTTCTTTTGTTACATCCAGCAACGGCCATGCCTTTGCATAAATATCCCATACGCCATTTCGTATTCCCTGTAATTTCCCGTTACTTACACCCACAAGCCCTTTTATTTCAACCGTATTCATAAGCAGAGCATTGAACTGTCCTGCGAGTAGTCCGGCTGTCTCTTCGGTGATACCCGCTATAGCCCCCGCAAGCCCCGTCTTTGACGTTCCGGTTGTTCCCGTAATACCAACCCCCGATGTTCCCGCTATTTCATTCCAAGCGTCCCAAGCATCCTGCATCTGGTTAACAAGCCCGCCCGTCAACCATGTTCCACCCAATTTCCCGGTATGCTGTACTCCGAACCATAATGTTTTAAGGTCTTTTATTTCATCAGCGGTTAATCCGCCTTTTGATAGTTCTGCAAATTGGGTATAAAATGGTTCCAGTATTTTGCTAATCATTTGAGATTTAAAAGCGCTTAATAATGCATCGCTCATTAGTTTTTCAAATGTATCTGCAAAGTTCTTCGCAGAATCAAGACCCTGTACAAAACCTTCGGTTATTGAATCTGCTATACTCTCTGTCGTTGTCCCGGTAACCTCTTCGCTAATTGAATCTGTCAGCTCTTTTATTTGTTGTTTTATAGCCAATACTTCTGTGCTATCTAAATACCCACCCCTCGGTCTGGTTCCCATTGCTCCTGTGCGACCACGAAGCGAAGCATCTATACTTTTCTGTAATTCAAGCGCCTTATTGAGTAGTATGAGTTCATTTTCTTGCGCTGTAAGTTTCTTGGCTCCCACCGACAAGCGAATTAATTGTTCTTGCCTATCAATAAGTTTTCCATACTGTTCTGCTATTATTTCCGATGAATCTCGCTCACCAGCAAATACAGTCTGTAGACCTTTATTGATTGTGGAAAGCAAAGAATATCCACTTGAAACGGCGCCAATCCCACCCGATATTCCTCCAAATATATTTCCTGTATCCATCGCCTGTTTTAAGTCATCTACACTTGAGATCATGGCGCCAAGCGAATCTAATGCGCTCCCAAGATTATAGTCAAACTGCCCGACAAACTGCCCTAAATCCTGAAATGCTGCACCCATTTCCTTTATCTGGTTAATCTTGCGATCCATAACAACACCGGTCGCATCTTTTACAAGTCCGAGAATAGATTCAGATAGTGCTTGGTTCCCTTCCATCTTTGCAGCAGAAGCATACGCATTCAGGGTTTTGATATATTCCTGAATCTGTACGTTGTTCATTTTTCTGGTGTCTTTAATTATTTCATCGAGCATCAGCTTATTTGAGTCTACACGTTTATCATCAAGCAGCCCCTGTAATTGCTGAGTGCGTGCGCTTATGGCGTAGATTTCATCAGCATTTCCCTTGTGCATTTCCCGTATCTGACTAAGGCGCTGAATCTCCACCTGCAGGCGTTTCTCGCTCCACTGCTCAACATTCTGCATATCGTACATATTCAGGTCTTTGTCGAAATTCATCTGCTTTATTTCAGCATCCCGAAGCTTTTCAAGTCTATCTTCCTGCTGTTTGTCGCTGGCTTCAAGTATCAGTAGCCCGTATTTCTTCCGGATATCGAGTATTTTCTGCTGATATGTTTTGGTTGTCTCATAGGCTTCCTTTTCAAGTTTCTTCTGGGAGTCGAGATATTCTTGTGCCAACTGCTCTCTTTTTTCCCTTTGTTTTTTATCTGCTTCAATCTGTTTCGCATAAAAAGATTCATAAAGCTTTTTTATTTCTTCCGATTCTAAATATTTCAGTCTTTTTTTCTGTGATTCACCATCCGCAACCGTTGCTAGATCGGCATAATGTTTATGTATTTCTGCTGCTTTATCCTCATAAGATTTTGTAATCTCAATCATCTCACGCATTAAAGCCGCACGTCTCGTTACTTCAGCAGCAAAAGATTCTGGCGTTTCTGGTGTGGGCTTTTTGCCTGTCTTTAAAGTTTCCGGTAAATATATTTTGCGTACTTCATGCTCAAGTCTCGCTGATTCGGCAGCTATTTCTATCCATGATTTTGGTTCTTTGTCTATTACATTAAAATATTCAAGTGCCTTTTTTGTTAAATCCTCAAAATAAAAATATGTATCATCATACCAGTCATTGCCAGCATTGCGCATTTTAATTTCCGCATCAGATATTTTTCTGAGCGTAGATAAAAAACTGTCGGCTTCATCTGCTGTTTCGCCAGCTATTTTGATTAAAGTATCGCCAAAGGATTTTAAATCTGCCAAAACGTTATTGACCATTATTTTTATTTTATTTGTTGAACTCTTCTCCATTTTTGCGAATGCTTCATTTACGGCATCGGCGGAGTCTTCTATTTCTCTTAGTGTCCGCGAAAGTCTATCCCCTGAGTCTGTAGCAACAGAAAGCAAACCCGTTAAACCTCTAATATTTGGGAATAATTGAGCAAGTAATTCTGTATCTCCTTTTGTCAGTACCATGACTTCTTTTAAAAAGTTTACAAAGCCCATAGACCGGGCAGCCGCAATATTAAACTCAAATCCTGTTTTTCCTGCTACTAATAACAAATCGGAAATAAGCTGTTGTGCCTCTTCAGCTGGCTTCATAACAGCAGTAAGTATTCCGCGAATACCTGTCATCGCAATAGGGGTTCTAAGCGTCTTTACCGATTCAGCTACTACAGCAGAAAGCTCATTGAATGATAAGCCAGCCTGTGCAGCAAGACCCGTTACGGTGGTTATCTCTGGGCCGAGTTCCCTCATTGTCGTTTTGCCGAGACGCACAATGGTAAACAACTTATCAGAAATAGCCGCAGCATCACCAGCAGCCTCACCATACGCATTCATAACAGAGGTTACGGCATCAGCAGCCGTAAATGTATCTGTAACAGCCGCCGTTGCGAGTTTCGTGGAATTGGTTAATATATCGAGTGCTATTGCAGAATCATATCCAGCGGATACAATTTGGTATAGGGCTTTCGTGAGTACAACTGCTTTTTCTGGAAATATTCTCGACATCTCTATAATTCTTAACGACATTCCCTCATAATCATTCGTTACCATTTTTGATATAGTAGAAACCTCAAGCATGGCATCTTCAAAATCGCTGGAGAATTTATAAACAGTACGGGTCATTTTTTGGAAAACAACAGCAGCACCTATGGCAAGCGCACCAAATACATCCATCTTTGTAATAGATGATGCCAGCCCGCCAAGAATACCCTTTGCTTTCATCGACCCCTGTTGCAGCCCGGTATTGTCAATCCCTGTTTTCCAAAATAGCGAGTTTGACCCTCTTACATTTAGAGCCACTATGCGCTCCTTTTCCTTTTGATACCGTTACCCTTTAGTTGGTTGGTGCAAGCACCCTCGTTGAATATATCCCACCGGAGAGGAAGGCGATTCTCGTTCATACGAATGCCCTCGTTTACCAACTTCCCGGCTCTGTCATAATTGCCATCGGCAAACTCAATTATTGAAAGCAGGTTGAGTATCTCAGGCATTATGACCGCTGTATTCGTTGAGCATAACATCTCATACGGATTGCCCTCTTGCTTGAAGAGCAGATACGCTTCCTCGAATAGCTCTCTTGCCCGTTCAGTCCGGTTCAATTCGAGATAGAACTGTCCCAAAATGAGATATTGGGATATGAGCTTATTTGAGTATTTGAGCGATTCTTTCATTGTCCGTTCTGCTCCATTAACGTCTTTCAGGAGGCAGTACGAGCTTAAGACATTAGTAAACACCTCCAAATAAGCGAACCAACCTTCATGATATTCAACCTTTCGCATTAATTCAATCCAGTGCTCGCCCTTTTCGACAACACTCTTGTGATCCCCACAGGCATAAAACGTCTTTATGATGTGCGTGAGAATGTGTAGATCATCTGGATTCTTGTCATATTCAGCCTGCAGCATCGGCAAAGAGCGTTCTTTCTTTTGCAGAAACAGGTCGGCTTTCTCAAATTGGTATCCATAGTGATTGAATATCACCTTGTCAAGAAACAGGTACGGCGCATCCACTCTTGGCTTGTTGTGAATAGCGAACTGATATACCGGCTCGCCTGTGTTCAAAAATATCCGTGCCTGAATGACCTCTGCAAACTGGTTCGCCTGCATTGTGTAAAAGTTGTGTAGCTTTATAAACAGCGTCTTATTCACATCATATTTCGGATTGAGTATCGCATCCTCAAGAATGTATAGGCTCTTTTGAGTCAGTTCTTCATCAGCATCGACTATCATTATTCGTTTACCGACCGCCTTTGCTATTCCGTAGTTTCGTGCATCCGAGAAGTTCCACGGCGTGAATTTCCTCCGATAGACTTTATCGGTATACTCATGGGCAACCTCTACCGTCCTGTCGGTGCTTCCGGTGTCTACTATGATAAGTTCAGCCCAAGCCTGGTGGAAAATAGGCAGGAATGAATCAAGACAGCGTTTTAGATTGGCTTCTTCATCTTTGACAATCATGCAGACGCTTATTTTAATCTTTTCATCTATCATCCGAGCAATCCCCCAAGTTCTGATATGTCGTTAATTTCTTCCCCATCATGTTCCGGTTCGCTTTCATGTTGTGGTATTGACATCATTAACATTGTTAAGTTCTTCCATGAGTATTTCCAGAGAATATCATCCATCGGGAACCGAAAATATTTGATTATCCCGCCTATGATTTCCCAATAGTTTATTAAGCCACTTTCGTTTCTTTTGCCACCTCGACGAGATTCAGTCTTTTCACCGAGGCGGAAGATGCCAAAAAATCGGTAACATCCATCTGGACTATAACAAGCTGAAGGATTTTCAGCAGTTCATTAGATGTTAAGTTGTTGTCAAGAAAGCGGCACAACAGCCACTTCTTTAATCTGCTCCAGGGCGTTACTATTTTACGATTCAGGATACCAAGAGCAACCACTTCTATCATTTTATCTTTGTTTTCGATTATATTTTGCACTCCCACAGCGAAAAGGTCTTGATTGTCAAGCGCCTCTATATTCTTCATTGTGAGTATTATTTTCGAGATATTATAGAGCGTTCCGAGGTTGACCGGATATATCATAAACTTTCGGGGTTTATTCCATAATGTCTTGCGGTTTGGTGTAACCTCGAAATCAACTCCATCCTGAAGTATTGTTCTGATAACTTCAGGTGCAAGTTTTTCTGGTGTTTTCTCTTTTACGTCGTCTTTTACTTTTTTCATTGTATTCCCGTTTCATTTTTTGTGGGGGTTCCTGCTCAAGCGAATGATGAAAGGGGGGAAGAACACCCGCCTAAGTCAGAAACCCCGGGAATTAAACCTGCGTTATTTTGCAAGGTGTGATTTGTACGCCTGAATTTGGCTGCATTACTGCCAGCGCAAACGTAAGCGATCCTGTATCCGTTCTTGCGAATTTAAGATCTCCACCGACAGCCATTGCCGCCCGTGGTATCTCAAACTTGAGCTTTTTGCCGTTAATGGTTTTTGAAGTAACTTCAATAGCCCGCTCACGGATTGGATAGGCGGTCGTAGGGGCGTTCCAAATGGTTGTAGTGCCACTTGTGCCTCCCAGACCAAATGCAAGCGTTGTACGCCCCATATCCCGTAATGCGAACTCTACCGATAATTTCATACCTGTATTGTTCAGGATAACATCGGGCGTGTCTTCTTCTTCGATCATAATGTCGCTCTGAGTAGGCGCTGTTATGACAAGATGTGCGCTATCGGGTACAACATTACCGATGGTAACGAGGGAAGCAGTCCCAGGCATCCAGCCGGTTGCACCGACAACATCGCTAACACGTATCAACTCAAGCCCCACCAGGCGGACATTAGTTTTTTTACCTAAAGCTGACGCCATATTCCCACCTCCTATTCCTGTAAGATTTTCAACGGCGTTATTGCGGTTGAAGAATTAGGTTGCATTATGTTGAATGTAAAGTTCAATGCACCCGTATCCGTTCTTGCGAATTTAAGATCTCCACCGACAGCCATTGATGCTCTCGGAACCTGGATGTGTAGTTTTTTGCCATTAATGGTTTTTGAATACATCTCAAGCGCTGTTTCCCTTACAGGATAAGCAGTCACCGGAAGATTAAACACTGCCGCCGTCGCTGCGCTTGTGCCGCTGAATGCGAAAAACAGCGTCGATTTGCCCATGTCGCGGACAGCAAATTCTACTGAGTATTTCACACCGGCGCTATTAAGCACCAAATCCGGCGTGTCCTCTTCCTCAATCATTAGTTCTGTCTGTGTTGGGGCGGTTATAATCAAGTGTGCGCTGTCTGGAACCACGTTTCCGATAGTAACTATCGAAGCCGCAGTTGGCATCCATCCTGTTAATGTTGATATGTGATTACACACTTTTATTAAATCAAGCCCCACAAGCCTTATATTAGATTTCTTTCCCAATGCTGAAGCCATATCGTTTTCACCTCATTTCATGTTATAAATACTGTATCGTGCAATTAACTCGTATTGATGCATAGCTCATTCCAGCTTGATCCATGTCCTCCATAACACCCTGACTATTGATTGTGAGGTCGAGGTATGCTGTTGTGGAGCTATATGCCTCAAGTACAGAAATAACAGCCGATGCCATGGTGTTAAGGTTCGCATCATCGGGTCTACCGGGTGCGATGTCTGTAGCAAAGCAATTCACAACGACAACACCCTGCTGGAGGTCAATGTCTGCACTGCTCTCAATGGGAAGCGCCCCTACTGTGATATCTCTCAGTATCGAATTGACCGGCTTGCTATTTCGGTACACTGCGCCTGTAAGGGTAGTTGTAACCGTTGAAACATTTATAACCGGGTATAAGTTATCTAAGAGATCGAATGTTGTTTTCATATCAGCACCCCAGCAAGCTCTCTCTTCATATATTTCATCAGCCGTTCACCCTTGAACGATGCTCCGGTTATTACATCGTAGCTTTTTGATTCTACAGCCGCCGCATATTCCATGCCTGCGACAAGAACCAAAACCATACCCTTATTGTATTCTTTCGCAAGTTGCTCAATGAGATCAGCACTCTCATTTGGCATTTCCATTGAGTTTTTAACTACTCCGTCAAAAATAACAGCGTATCCGATTGAGGCCGTTAGATTGCCAGACTGGTCGGTGTATGTATGATTCTTTCTTGCGTAATTAACACACTTAACGCCAACGTATGATAAAACAAGGAGTGATTTCTCGATTTTATCTTTCGTAAACCGATCCACCTTACGGTTAATATCAGCCATTGTAAATTCAGGTGTTAATCCTGGCATTTGATCTCCACGTGCTTCTGATAGGTAAAAAGTTGTACAATGATATGCTCAATAGATGAAAAAGATAGTTTTGCTGTTTCCGGAATTGCCGTGTCTCCTGTGAAACGCTTGGAGAAAACATTCCAGTTATAGTTCAACACAGCACCGCCAGCACCGGTTATAAAACTGCCGCTTGTTGGCTGAATATCACAGATTATCGGTAATGAGTTAAGAGTGCCGGGAGTCCAAACGCCGTATGTGTTCGTGGTCCCAGCACTCAGCCATGTTATCGTTGCAGTATCTGGATATTTGCTTACCATAGCTTGTTATACCTCGAATCTATGGGTACGCTGATATTCGCAGTGAGAGCGCTCCACTTTCGCAGTAATTCCCTCCGTAGTGACATAAGCGCGCCTTTTGAATAATCCACATACTTCGAACCTTCTTTAAATGTAGGATGCGAGCATAGAATGAGATAGATGTCTGCCGCCGCAAGCTCAACGGACTTCTGATTTGCAATTACATACGTTGCACCTGTGGACGTAACCCCACGATCCAAGAGAGCCTTAGCGAGTAGATCATCGTTTTCATATTCAAGCATAGATTGTAATGCTGCAAGAATAGTCATTCTTTATCCACCATAAGTTGAGTGACTTTCCGTATCAAGAATATAGCAATCCCCAATTGTAGGCCATGACGGGAAAGCATTGGTTTCGCCAAGCGTTATTTCGGAAATCGGGTCACCCGTTGAAAACTTGCTCACGAGGATATGGCCCTTTTTAACTATAGTTGCCTGTTTTGGCGCGTTGGTTTCCATCGCAATCGGGCCGACAAGCATATTCCCAAGCGGAAGTTCAGGAGCAAACAATACATACCTGTCTTCGCTTGAGGAATTAAGCCACGGGTCGTATGATGTTTGACCGTGTGCCACTGTCTCGATTGTAATGGAGGTGTCAATCACTACGATCTGCGGCAATCCATGGGAGGCGAGCATAACATTCGCCTGTTCAAGCGTAGGAATGGGGCGGAAAATAGCACCGGCGACATATCCATATCCACAATAATTCTGAACCTGAGTGGATGTCTGGAAAGCAACGAACTTTGACAGATTCATCACGATATATTTGATTTTAGAGCCGATTGTTTTCGCCTCTGCGACAATAGTCTCAATATCAGTGATCGGTATGTTTGTAGAATAAGCGCCGGTCGTCCAGTAATAATTTGCAGCGCCCTCTACTTCCTTATTCGCCGTAGGAAGCTGAAAGTCAATTGCATCCTCAGTAACAAGTCCGGCAGAATTGGTTGTTGACAGGGTAATAGTTCCGCCTGCCATCGCCTGAATAGCGAGCCATTCCAGCCGTGCATTCACACCGTCAACACAAGCGTCAACATCACCAAATACAAGGTCGAGAAGTGGCTGTATTCCAGTATTAGCCATTGCCTTCATGACGTTGTAGTCATTGATGTCGGTTTCTTTCATTATTTTCTTCATACGAATAGGCGGAATATCGCCAGTGAGATTAGAGATTATCTTGCGGGTCTTTTCCGGTGCGCTTGAATTGTAGGATACTACATCAGCAGCAACCCGATTGCCCTTTGATCCCACCAAAGTCTCATACTTAAGCGTATTGACATATTTGATGGGGAAAAAGTCAGGATAGTACAGTCTTTCATATACACGATTTGTAAGATAGACACCAAGATTCGCTTTAGTGGCTTCCTTTAAAATTGAATGTTCCATCTAATGCCACCTCCTTATGCAAAACGGATTCTTGCGGTTAATGGTGTTTTTACGCCCTCGGTCGTGCAAGCAACCGGCAGAATGGATTCGTCAACTGAACCACGAATAACACCACCGGCGGTAATGTTCTGAAGCGTTGTGCCTGATTCGAGACGTATCCGAACAGAATCACGCAACAGACATGCTGCGGAGAATTTGACAGCTGCCAGGGTAGTCACGTCATTCTCGGCTTCTACTATTAGAGAATTAGTGGCAACTGAAGCATAATTGAACCCGCCACCTCCGGCAGTCATAACAATTGTGTCTTTGCCGATACCGTTGGTTTTTGTGCCAACAGTTATTGATGCTATTGTGGCGGCTGAAGCCCCACCATCGCGCATAAGCCACTCACCGACCTTGAAATTATGACCGGGAGAGTTAGGGACAGATGAACTCAACAGATAGATGGTAACACACGCAGCCGTATCAATGGCGTGCGCCAATTTACCGGTTTTAACCACGTTATATAGCCCTACCGAAGAAGCGCTTGCGGCAAGCGGCGTTCCGGGAAATAGAAATTTTGTGGTACTTGGAACCCTTGTGGTGCTGATTGTAACACCGCCCACAATATCTTCCAAGATGCTGAGAAATACAGGATTATACTGTACCTCAGTTTCTTTCCTCACTTGTAAACTCATTTTTTGTACTCCTTTTAAGTTGCGACTGTCGATTTGACAGCCGGTTCAGGCGATGATAGTTTGCCTGGGAAGTCGGGATTCTTTACAGCCCCACCCTTGCCGAGACTTTTCGCATAATCAGCAATCTGAGTCGCTTCGAGTGTTGCCCCTGCTTGTCCCTTTTTCACCGGTGCTAAATCCCCTGCGGCAAGTTTCGCATCAATGCCTGTTTGGTGGAAGGCATCCAGCTTTCCCTTAAGTGTTGCTACTGCCTCGGCGATTTTCTCCGAGTTTTCCGGTCTAACATCAGAAGCAAAGTCTTCTGGCAGCCCTGCTTTTTTCAGTTCTGCACGGATTTTTGAATCCAAGTCCCTCGTTGAAAGATTAAGAGTAAGACCATCAAACTTTTCCATGAGAGCCTTATTTGCATCTTCGAGAGCTTGGATACGTTTCTCTTCTGGTGTCAGACTGTCCTTTATTTTTGCCTCGTCCTTTTTCTTTAATGCGTCTTTTGCATCTTGTTTGAGTTTCTCGTCATGCGTCTTAATTGCATCCGTTACCCGGCGATCCGTCTCGCTCTGCAGAGCTTTTTTGAAGGCATCGTCAAGGCCTGCGGTTTTAAGCGCATCGGCAAGTTCCTCAGATGAATAACTCTTTGCTCTGTTCGTGTCCGCTTTGAGTTGCGTAATAGCCCCTGCGATTTCGTCCACGGTTTTCACTGTGATCTTTGTCCACAAGTCCTCACTCAACCCTGCTGATTTCAGTGCAGTTTTGATTTCGGATTCAAACATTTTTATAATCTCCTTTTGGTTGGTGTGTTGGGATTTGCTAATTGCCTCCGTACAAAATAGCGTTATGTCTTATTAATGCTGTGGTTGCTCCAGACTCAGAAATCCATTTAAACCGTATAGAATCAGCAAGCACCGTGGCATCCCATTCGAGCGCATAATTGCCGTTCGCTTTATATACAAGCGAATCCGCCCAAACACTTGTCCACTGCCCTTCCCCTGCCTTGATCTGAAGGGCAACACCAACGCTTGTTACGATGTCGATCACCTGAAAAAACCAAGCCACCCTTGAATATCTTCCCCCGATTGCCTGTGCTGTTGAATTTGCGGGCGCCTGCATGGTGGTCGTGTCGGTATATGCGATCCTGACGGCCTGTGAATGCCCTATCTGTGCACCAAACAAGAGCAATACCGCAAATACAATTACGATTCTTTTCATTTTTCCACCTCCCAAAACAGAAATAAAAAAAAGGGCTGAGAAATTAATCTCAGCCCCGGCGTGTTTCCGTGATACTGTATTATAGGTTTTGGGGTTTTTGAAAAGAGAACCCCCTATAAACTCTTATTTGTCTGCGCTCTTTTTTATCTCATTTTATCGTCTCAACTCTTTCGATGTGGTTTACCTTGCCATCCTCAAAATATATGGTTATTCGCCCGTAATAATTGGCTCCATTGCCGGATACTACGGGCTGTTTTGATACATTAGCCTTAATATTGCTTATAAATTGTGAGATGTCAAGCACATTTCTTTCCATATAACCTTCTATATAATTAATAGCAATTGTTTTGTCAAGAAGTTTATTTTTTATTTGTGAGCCACTTGGTAACGTATTTATGGATTATTATTTTCTCTTCATCCAATACCTCTTGATAAAATATGGTATCAATGAACTTTATTGCCCGATCATACGTTACTTCTCCACCAACTTTCCACCATGTTCTCCATACTCCCTCGCCGCATTCTTTTCTTCCTGATATGCACACCTGCCCTTGATTCAATGCCAACATTACCTGATCACGAAATGCCATTTGATGCCCCTCTTATTTTGTACCTGCCATAAATTCCCTGTGAGTTCGTTCGATCTCACTTGTGCGATTGAAGATGAACGTGTTATACTGGCAGGCTATGTTTATGCCGTAGATATTGATGTCAACCGGAGAAAAACCTATGGAAGCGAACAGCAAGAGAATTTCTTCAATGGAATATGCCTCGTCAACTATCTGTAAGCGCTCTTTTAGATGCACCTGCGCTTGTTTCTGATAGCGCCCGTCCGGGATGTTAAGGACAATGAATGTACGATCTCCAGAACAGCGATCAATTGCCAGCATAGCGTTATTTATTTCTTCTCTCTGGATATGTTCAAATACATCTACCAAAACAACGCCATCGAATATATATGGTAGGCCGCGATTGTCACGATATTTAACTTCTGTAATATCGCCAACTCGATATTTAACGTTCTTGTGTGCTGATTCCTTTTTCGCAAACTCAATTAGCTTCGGTGATATATCAACAGCCGTAACCTTCGCTCCCAATTGCCCCATGAACTGCGATGTGATTCCGGTGCCACAACCCAAGTCAAGTATGCTCATGCCTGCCTTAACTATCTGTGCAAGCTTGACCTTAATGCGGATGTGCCTGTCATTTGCTCTTGTGTGGTCACGGGAAAAATACGGGAGGCAAGCGTCATAAAAGGCGGCGATTTCAGATTGTCTATCAGTCATTATTACCCATCCTGTCGAATAGTTTTTCCCTGGCATCTTGTCTATTTGCGATATCACGCCAGAATTTACGCCGCTCACTTCTCTTGTACCCTGCCTTTGCCATCATACCATCGAGAGACTTCAGGACATACACGCCCCGACTCACCTTGCGCTTGAAATACCACTTGAGAATAGCATCCCGTATTTTGAGTTTCAGGAGTTTTTCTTTGAACCATATCCACAGGATAAAACGGGGGATTTTCATTTTTTCCCCTTCGTTCCTGCCTTATCCACAAGCGCTTTCAGTTGTTTTATCTGGTTTTCTATCGTCCAGCCGCGGTCGATAACGTAGTTGATATATTCAGATTTATGTGTCTTTTTGGGGTCAGAAATCAGATTAACAGCCTCGTTTACGGTATTATAAATCAAGTCTGGTGGATATAGTCCCTTCGCTCCGTTAAAGTTGTGTATGACCGGCTGAAGCCCTCTCGCCATGCCCTCGATAACATTCACTGGATGCCCCTCATGGATGCTCGTTGACAGGATAATGCCCTTGCCTTCCCAGAAAGCGTTCATGTCCGTAACATGCCCGTAATAGATGATGTTGTCCTCGATCCCCATTTCTCTTGCCATGTGTTTCATATAGATTTCAAGGTGTTCCTCCTGAAACGCTCCTGCGACATGAAGGCGATATGCTGGGTTTATCTTGACCAGTTCCGCCATGATCTGAAGAGATGCCGGGTTGCCCTTGCGGTTGTTCAGCGAACATACATAAGCTATTTCGTGAGGGTTGAGGACCGTATTCTGCCCAATTTTGTCAAGATTTACTCCGTTCGGGACTATCTTTGTTAAAACTTTATTTTCGATGTCCGGTATTTTTGATTTCACTATTTTCCTGATGTGCGGCGCAACAAACACCAGATAATCGACAAAAGACCAGTCAATACGCCCTGGCATCGGCGTTAATGATTCATAACTGTGCAGGCGGACAACACACCCCTTCTTTTTGAGGTCGTATATCTGGGTCGCCAAGATAGCAACCTCGTTAGCCCACTCGATAAAGACTTTATCAGCCCACTTGATTGCTGCAATGATCTCTTGTTGAGTTGAAATGTAGTATCGGCGCACCTGATACTCCGGGAACTTCTCAAACTCTCTTATGATCGGCTCAATGAATGTTTCAAGCCCCTTCTGACACAGAAACGCTAATTTCTTCTTCTTCACTGGATCCCCCTTAGTTCTTGTATCTCTTCACACAACCGAATAGCCGGGAGTGCGTCCGCGATTCCAAACCCACCGCCTGCAATCATATCACGATAGACTGCCTCGTGAAGATTCTCGAAACCATTCAGCAGGTCGATGTTTTTCCCGTTCACTTTGAATATTTTCTCTGGTTTCCCCTGTTCTATTGAGAGTGTGTATGTTACAGGTGTATCATTGTAGAATAACTGACCGCTTATTGATTGCCCGTCGTGATAATCTACAATGTTCGTTACGGGTTCCCCGAGCAGCATCAGAATGAGGTCGAAAAAGTGTATCCCGATATTCATTGCCAACCCACCACTTAGTTCATCGTTGCCCTTCCATGACTTTCCGTACCAGTTCCCCCGTAGCGTGCAGTATGAAACATTTATGCTGGTTATTTTCTCCTTATTGACAAGAAGGTTGACTATATCCGGGTGATACCTGAGTTGCATCACTGTTCGTACCTTGCGCCCTGTGCTGGTAGATAGTGCTAAGAGTATATTAGCCTCTGATACGGACATTACAATCGGCTTTTCTATCAATACATCATACCCATACGATAATGCATTGTATGCGAGTCTGTAATGTGTATTGTTCGGTGTGCAGATCACCACATAATCAGCGTAAATCTTCTCAAATACCTGTGTAAACTTTTTAAAATACTCCGCATCAGGAAAATACTTGTCGATCACCCCCACAGAATCATTCGGATCAACGATAGCTACTATTTCCCCACCTGTTGCTTGAATTGCCCTCATGTGCCGCTCTGCGATGTACCCTGCGGATCCTACAAGGATAACACGGTATGAATTACTCATTGCTCTCCCCTTCTGGTGGAGCATTAGCAGCAGCTTCTTGGTTGAGTGGTGAGGGGTTTTCCCCTCTCGTGTCTATGAATAATAGACCGAGAGGGAAATTCCTAACAGGTCGCAGAACCCCTTCTTCGTCAAACCAAGTTTGTTTCTGATCTCTTCAATTTCTGCGTGTGTCATGGGTTTCCTTTCTTATTGGTCAAGCTCATCTTCGAGTTCTTCGATGCGGTCTTTTAGCATCTGATTCCCTCTTTTCCATGAGTTAATAAATGGGAAAAGTTCCTTTGCTTGTATCTTCCTCTCCCGAATAATCTCCTTCGCTTCTCCGGGGCTTGACCAGTTCCGCCATGATCTGAAGAGCCGTTGGATTTCCCTTACGGTATTTGTTATTCACTGGCTTCCCCTTTTCTGCACATATTTATCCAAGCCAAATCATTTTCCCACACTAAGCCCTACTCAAGCATCTCTTCATTCGACAAATGTTTGTGTTGCTGAAACCATTCTCTGTCATACGGCTCTACTTTAAGGCAATTTAAGGCGTGTTTAGGCATACTTGCACCCTTCCGGTACGGTATAGTGTTGTGCTGTCTCTTTTGTGAAATTACGGCACATATCCGGTCTTGTCAAGTAAATAATGCACCTGCCGCGAGAATTTAACATGAGGCATCGGCTGTCAACGAAAATTGACCCGTCTTTGGGGTATATTGGTATGCGAGGGGCAACAATGAAGTTCTTCCCGTCCTTGCTTATGGTTACACCGTCATGGAGTTCAAAATACCGCCTGGGGTCTCTGTCGAGCGCGCTCTCGTACAGGGAAATCGGAACGCCGGTCGTATAAACACGGGCGGCATATTTTTTTGGTATACTGAGGCCAGTGCAGCACCGGCCGCCGCATTCGGCACACGATTCAAATTTCATTTATTCCCCCCATCGGTTCCCCACATCATTTTCCGGTACTCGTTGGTTTGCCAGTATTGACTAAACACTTGCCATACTTGTGTTGCAGTTAATTTATTGTGATCCTGTTTCCCGAATTGCATAGCCCATTTCATCATGCTTGGCTCAAAATTAGTATCCCAAAATGTTCCGCCAAAACGTTTAGTGGTTAATGTAGCTATATGAACCAGTATTTTGTCCACCTCACAATCCGAGAAATTGTCCATATCCCCGGAAACATATACAACCCCGTATTCCCATAATCGTGCGAATAAGCTCTTTGTATATTCTTCCTGCTCATCTACTGTTCCAAATTCCATTATTCCCCCTTTATTGGTTTAAAGCGAAAGCGTGGCAACAGCGAGCTTTTTCATGTGATTTCCTCATGGTTCGGAGTTGGGTAAGATCGGGGAAGATGTGCGAATGTATTGTTAAATTCTCCATCCGTCATTTCCCGTATCTCTTCCATTCTTTGATGGGTATATTCTTCCTCTTTGTCTGGATCGCCAAAGTAGGTGACTGCCTCTGCTGTTGGGAGTGTTCCTGTTTTCATGCTTTCTCCCTGTATTTCGGGTACAAGACCTTTTCGAGAGTCCTGATAACCGAATGACTTGCGGTTTCAATCTCGTCTTCTGTGGTGTACCTGTAGTTGGCGAGAGCTATCATTTCAGCCATTAGCAACTCAGTAGCCTCGTGGAATGCAGTATGTAATATATTGTTGATACCGTAGTCTTTCTGGCTCCACTCCGTTGACAAGGTTATGGTTGCTGCTCTACCAGTCAGATTTGTTACACACGATCCAAACGAACATTCTTCCTTCTCATGCCGGAAAGTAACTTCCCATTGCTTCAGCCCGTATATTTCAATCCACCTGCCGCACTCCGAAACGAATAGAGCGAAATCATCCTGATTCGTTATGATCTTTTTCTGTTCTGCCATTATGTGATTTCCTCATAGATAGGGATGTCAAAATGCCCTTGTGTCCAGTGGTAGTAAACTTGGTTATGGAAAGAATGCTTCCCGGTATGGTATATTTCATTTACAAGCTCGAAAAACTTTTCACCGCAAGGACATAAATCGCCAACCTTTAATTCTAACCGTTCAATCACCGCTTCGGCGCTCGGGTCTCTCCATTGCCCGATATACTTTGCGTGTCCGGGAACTATTTCGGATTCTGGAACTGAAGTGATGGATGTTGTCGTTGAGTGGGGTGCGCCGGGATGGAACTCTTTTATGCTTCTTTTTAGGTACGCCATTAGGTTTTCCCTTTCGGTTAATAGCCAAGTTTTGCCAAGAACTCGGTGCGTTTAATTTCTATCGGCATCCCAGTACAGCCAGCATCATACATTACTAAGAAGGTAATAATGTCCGTCTCGGGGTCGAATTGGACTTTAACCCCTATATCTCAATCATCCCATAATTCAAACTCTATCATGATGGGGTTTTCCCTTTCTTGGCATTTTCCTTGTTTACCATAACACACATCGCAATACCAATGAAATATCCAGCTATGAGACCGAGTAACAAGCCACAGAAGAATACAGCCATTAGAGGTTCCTCCTTTATTTCACCATTGCAATTTGTTTTTTTACACCTTTGACACGCACAGCCTCTTTAAGCGCCAGGTCTTCGGTGAAGTTGTCCTTCATCCAATATGGCGTGTTCTTGTATCCCTGTATGCGCTCGCCATTCTTCTTTAGGTATCTTGTCGCTCTGGATGGTATTCTGGTGGTGAATCTGCCCTGGTTAATCTCTCCGGTCTTAATGTAGTCCACAAACTCTTTCGGCGGCATTGTGTCGTGTGTTACGAAACAGATGCAGTTGGGATGCCAGCCCGTAAAATGAAAGCCCTTTGGGTAGTCTCCCGCCATTTCATCACAAATATCCGGGAATGGATGCGCTGGCGACAACTCAACCGTTACCCCGGTTACGAATGGCAGCTTACTATTTTGCAGATAGTCGGCTGTTCGGAATGCCATGTTCGCTTCGGTTGCTGCCAACCGGATAGCCCGATAATCAATGTTCTGCCCCTTTATCAGCTTCCCTTTGTATCGTATCGGGGAGCCTTTAACGTACCTGCTCAACTCCTTCGCCGTTTTCACCGCTGATTTGCCCTGAAGCACACCGCTCGAAATCAGCCCGTTCATCTCGGTTTTTACACCGTCTGTGATATTCCATACGCGCCCCGAGAGATTCAAGCCCTTATCTGAGCGATCCATGAAAGCATTAAGCGCTGATATGTTTGGTGACCGGAAGCTCTGATTCAGTCTGTCGGATATTTTGACGCTCGCAAGGTAGCCATCCAGCCCCTTGTTATTCATCTTATTGGCAAGCATCCACTGGTTGCGGATACCTGCCTTGCTGTCGCTTAGTAGCTGGTCGTGGAGGTCTTTCAGCCTGCCGTCCATGATGGAAGCAAAGCGTTTGCCTTTGACAGTTTGGAACCTGTGGGCAATATCCTTCATGGCACTATCAATCGTTAGGCTGATATTGCGGTTGCGGAGGGCAATGTCCCGGATGTGCTGTCGTTCAAATGCGTTCATTTATCACTCAAACGTTATAGATTCTATGGGTATCGGGCGCTCCGGCTCTGCATCAACAAACAACACCTTAAATACATCATCACTGTAAAGGTGAATGCCGTCAAACATCTCAACGATCCACATTCCAGGTTCAACACAGGATGACCAATCATCATAATCGTAAACGGTTTCAATGTAATACCGTTCATCTATTGAGGTGTATTTGGTCAGCTCATCTGGACGATATCTTACCGCCGGGTGATCACCGTCTTTAAACCACTGAGTAGCTTTGAATGTGTTGTTCTTGAGTTTTACTTGCATGATTCCCCCTTTTATGCCTCGTAAGATTCACCAAGACTCTTCAGCGCCGTCTTCTCGCCGCCCAATAGCTCGATATCCTTCTCTGCATCCACCACCAGCGGATTGTTACGTACCGCAGATTCAGCACTCATTACCGGCTCTCCACCTCTCGCAACTGACAGCGCCCCAATGATACCCTCAATGTCAGTCGGCAGAATATCATTAAACACAACGTCAATATCAGCTTCCTCAAGTTGCTTTTGCATTCCTACATCAGTAGTGCCGATGAGCGTTTTCATGATGCTTATTCTGCGCTCCATCGCCGGGCCAAACACCTCCTGCTTGTCCAGTGTCTTAAATAAAGCATCCGAAAACATCAAACGCAAGGCAATTCCGCTTATCGCAGCCATTCCCTTCACATTTTGGAAAGACAGGTCGGGCGTTTGTGTCATTCCATAGATAATGTCCTTCAGCATATCATATTCCTGCTTGATTGCTTCAGGGGCATTAGCCCACGCCTTAAACTCAATACCTCCAGGGTAGTACACTTTCCCGTTTTCATCTGTTTCTGGTTCAACCTGAAACACCTTGCCTGTATCTTCCTTTTTAGGCAGGTTAGTGACAATGCCCTTTAATTCAAGTGCCGGAGCGGCGAAATAGTCATTGGTATCGGCGAAATTGCTCAATAAGTATTCGAGCCTATTAATTTGTGTTTTGACTGATTCCCACTCCGGCTCCTCTTGTTCATAGTAAACTATGGGGATTTTACCCGCTATGTTTGATACCTCTTCGACAACCCACTCCCCGGAGCCTTTGGTTGCCCGGTAGATAGTGTCGGCAGTATAGACGGTTGTGTTTGCCTGTATTTTCCCTTTCTCATCCTTTGTCTCGTACATGACAGTGAAAGCATCCATATCACCATAGTCGTCATAGTGCGGATATATTTTATAACCTGTACTGTCGCTCAGCATAGCCACACGAATGCGAGCAGGGGCGTTATCTTTCGGAGGCGGTATATACCATAGCTCTGCCGCTTTGCATTCAATAAACAGCGCCCTGGATATGCTCTTGTTGAAGTAGTCGAGTTTGTTTTGCTTCCATACCGAATTAATTAATTCAAGCGCAGCGTCTCCCCCTTCGCTGTTGAGTATAAGCTTTACTGGTTTTCCGAACAAGAACGTGACAGCACTGTTGACAATACGCTTTTGAAACGGCACAGTCTCCTGGGCGTGCTTTACAATTCGTGAGTTCTCTGGTGTATCCCCAACAACCTTCGCTCTCCGTGCGGGGTCATCGAGAATGGCGTGCTCCCCCTCAAAAGCCTTTCTGTTATCGGGGATTTTATCGTCTTTGTCTTTCAGATCAATGGTCAATACCTTCAGCGCATCTTTAAACGACGTTGCCATTAGTTCTTTAATATCCATGAGATTGCCTCTACTTTCTTACACTGGCAACCCTAATGAGCGCCGGTCAAATGTGCCTTCTGGTTTCTTAGCCGCAAATGATATACCACTTAAGGCATATCTGAGAGCATCAATAAAGTGATTATTCTTATCCGTTGGTGTGTTCATGGCCTGCCCGTCTTTGTTGCGTTCCCACTGATAAAGTTGAAATTCGTTTATAGCGTCCTGGAGTGTACGCTCAATAATAACCTCGTGCTGCTGTATGAACTGTATTCCATGATTGACGCTACCCTTACCACCTCGTGCTGCTATTGCACCGGTTAAACCTAACCCCCTGAGTTCTTGTATCGACTTCGGTTCTGAGGGATCACAGCGCAGGACATCTTTTCCAACAATAGGAAGAACCAAGCGCCCTATTGCATCATTCGTTAGCCCGTATTCATACAGCGCATGAGTAATATATAACTTCTTTCCTTTTATTGCGCAACGGCAAAGTGCTGTCGGGTCGTTCGTATATCCAAAATCAAGCCCGTTATTATATGCTGCGAATACGTTTTTAATCTTTGACAGGTCTTCGGTATGCCAGTTCGTAAAGACAAGATCGCCGAGTACGCCCCATTGTCCCAGGGTGTAGACGTTATAATAGTATTCGTTCTTCTCTGATTCAAGGAAGTGTGAATCTTCAGGAGCGAGGAAGCGGTTATCTTTGTAGGTTGTTTTGAGTATCGAGAGTTCTGGATCACGGTATTCTGTGTCGGTGTCCCTAAAGTGAGTGAAGAACTCTTTGAATATCCAGTGGGTACGCATGATGGGGTTAAATGACAGTGTGATTCGTTTTGGGACGTTAGATATTCCTCTGAGTCGTTTTGTAAGTTGCCGATAATCATCTTCATTCATCTCCGTTGCTTCTTCGAGCCATAGGTCAGTAATTATGTCCCTGTTCTCTGGCTTTATACCTTTTATCTTCTCAACATCATCAAGCCCAACAAATAAAGCCTGTCTATTGTTTGCCGAAGGGCAGGTGATTGTCATTTCAGACTTGTTTATCTTGAAATACTTCTCAACATTCCACTCACTGATAACCGTATTGATTTCGTTATATGTCGTTGACCTGTTTGTTTTTGCTGTGTTCCTGACAATCAAGTAGTTGCGTTTACCGCCCAAGATGTCATAGACAAGGCGTTGAGCGATAAACCGGCTCTTACCGGAACTTGAACCGCCAAAGAATATCTGTGTTCGGGTCTGGTCGTTAATGTACGGAGTATAGACATCGTTAATTCTCCACAGACCCTTTATCATTCTTGCTCTCCACAAGTGTAAACTGCAGCTTCATATCACCGCCGTCTTTGCCGCCGATTTCCTGCTTGTCTGCCATTCCAAGATATTGCTTGGAAAGGAATATCCCCATAGCAACGTGACCAGACATTGCGGTTTCGTACATCTTGCGCCGCAACCTCATTTTACCACCTTCGCGACCTTTTGTATAGATATCCGCAAATTGTTCATCGTTTTGTTTCCGGCGGGTGATGGTGTCAATAGATATACCAAGCACAGCGGCAATCTCAGCATCCGAGCATTGAATGGTACAGAGTTTTTCGAGCAGGTCATAGTCAATGGTAATTTTGCGCCTGCCGGGAGGTTTTTTTTTCTCGCTCATTCCAGCCCCAACATTTCAATAAGTTTTTCCTGAACACCATCCCGTGAATATAAATCAAGCAGATTGGAGCATTGCGGATACTCAGTGCGGATAAGGTGATGAAGCTGTATAACCGTCTTTGCCCTGATGTCTGCTGCTGTGATGTGAAGCGGGTCAGACTCAACCACCGGCTCTGCTGCTGGCGGCGTTTCCTCTACAGACTCAGCCGCTATTAACACAGGCACTTCTCTTGTTTTTTTCTCTACTGCTTTTCTTCTCTTCTGCATTGTGTCCTCCTGGGTATATGTGAAAATAAAACTAAATTATGTGGATTTGTCAAGTATTATTTATTTTCCTATCATTTCACCAACTGCCAGACACCACAATGGCAACAGTGGGAACAAAACCCTCGCCCATAAATATGATCCCTGGATGACAAACAGCAACAGCGACACTACCGTGATGATTAGAACCCACCAGAACAGCCGTGTCCTACGTCTCAGCAGACTTAAAGCAACTAATGGTAACAATAGCCACCTATAAGAAATAAACGCTACAATAGCTTCAGGGATACCTTCCGTAAGTATCCTCATTCTCGATGCGTGATCTTGTGTTTGTGGGTCTGCCAGCATGGATGATAGCACTGGCATATATAACAGTCCGGCAAGAGCAATACCGATAGAAAGCCAGAGAGCCGACCGGTACTCACCATAAACCAGACAGACAACTATCAGCCCCACAACGTATGCCCCGTTACTGGGGATTGTGTAAATAAAGAGTGCGGTTAGGATGGTTATGAGGAATGGTTTCATAGCGCAAGCCTCGTTTGTGCAAGTTCGGCATCGATACGCTTCTGTCCAGCGATGCAATATTTCTCTTCCTGTTCCATACATATCCAGTTTCTATTTGTCTTAATGCAAGCGATTGCAGTCGTCATGCTACCTGCACAGTTGTCAAGCACGGTGTTATTTTCGTTGGTATAGGTGCGAATGAGATACTCGAACAGGGCAACTGGCTTTTGCGTGGGATGGATACCTCTTTCTGTATTTATTCTTAAAATTGTTTTTGGGAATCTATCTCCATTATTTATGGTTATATTGTTTTCTAATCTATTTAAATGTGGCATATTCCCTTTTCCTGTTTTCGCTATATATGGTTTACCTTTTTCTTTTTGTAAATTGATTTTTTTATCTTCTTTGATATATTCCTTTTGTAAATCAATATATTCTATAAATCCAAACCATTCTCTTATATTGAATACTTCCTCAATTTTCCTATACGTTTTTAGAGTGCATAAACTCCATTGTGGACCAAATGGTTCAAAAAAATGTTGACTACTTCCATCTCCAATACTTTCAATCATCTTTTTTCTTGTATATTTTATGTGTTCTCTTAATTTAAGAGCATATGCCCTTAATTCTTTAAATGTCGTCAAGTCTTTTGTTATCTCTTTACTGCCTTTTTGAAAAATCAATATATTTTCGTGAGATTTCATCGGTTGTTTATTAGCCAATAATGGGTTACTCCCCATTTCCTTTTCCCATATCCACTCATATCTAAACATTTCTTGATTACTCATAACAAGTTTGCTTGTGAATGGTTGACTTGCCGTTAGCACTATTGCCCCATTATCCTTGATTATCCGCTTGTACTGTTTCCAAAGCGGTTCAAAAGGAATGATAGTATCCCATTTGCAGGCGGTAGTTCCGTAGGGCAGATCGCACAAGATCATATCGATAGACTTGTCTGCAATCTTTGGCATCAGTTCTAAGCAGTCGCCACAGTACACTTTATTTATCTCAAGCATCCTTCCTCCAAACTAAATAAAACAGTGCCACCATCAAAAGCATCGACAACCCGTAACCTCGAATGCCTACCGAATAATAATAGAAGGGTAGTGTTGTCGCAAGAAGTAGGGGAGCGAGATAATATTTCATCATCTGACACTGTCGATTTTAACAAACATTTGCATACTTGTAGTAGGCTGTGAATCACCCTGCGCAATATTGTGTTTTGCATTATATATGATCTGAGCCATCTGTTCCTCTGTAAGAGTCCCACTCTGTATAGGAGGATTACAGATAACATCCTGCTTCCCATAAACCCTATCTACTTGCTGTTCTTTACAGGCAACCAAACAAAACAGTATAAACATAGCGAATAAAAATCGTTTAACTTTCATGTCTTTAATCCTTTCTGAATTTCCATACAAGCCATAATGTTCCTATTGGAAAGATCAGTTGCGGTATTCTTATTATCCATGGGTTCCTCAATAAGGTTTCAATATCATGTACACCAAGTACTCGAAGGTATATATTATTTATAAGGCTATATATGACATGGTTATTCAGGTTCACATACTTCGTAACAACATCGACCACTGGACAGAACAGGAAGTTATCCATTGTGTGGAGTTCGTCATAGTAGAAATCCCTGTTGACCAACCTCATGGTGCAGAGAAGGAAACCTGTGAGGATGAGAAGGAACCATTTATTTTGTGTCATAAATTCCCCAATACCCACCAAACGGATCAATACGCTTCCCTCCACCATAACCAGTCAAAACCCACCGCGACCGACCGCATCTCAAACCCAGAAACTTCCCGTAGACCATAAGTGCCGCCTTGTCAACCACAAGCGGAACAATTGGGGCATTATGAGTCGCAACCCACCAGGTCAAGACCTCTCTCGGATTGTATAATTCGTAAAAATATGAATATAATAAATTGACCCTACCGCTTGTGAACGTTGCGATCTCGATGTCTTTCCGCAAGACTCTCTGTGTGTTCCATAAGCCAAAAGCAAAGCTGATGAGCAGTATGGGGACTATGAGCTTCATTTCTTTTTACCCCTTTATAACAGCAAGTGGTTTTAATTCAACGATAGGCGTAACCAAATCCACCTGTTCTTCCATAACTACAGCTATGTCTTTATATGCTCCACTAGCCTCGTCCAAGTCAGATGTATTGCGAACTGAGTGAATAATACCCATGCTATTGAGTTTATTTTGCTCATCATCAAGGTTTAACACTCTATATGCTTCTTTTCTCCCCATGCGCCTACCAGCCCCGTGGGAACACGACTGAAAACTCTCTGGAGAGTTTCATCGTTAATGAGTTCGGTAGCGGAGAACCGTAATAGAATGTTTTGAATTGGTAAAATACCATCATCACCGTGACCAGCGTCCAAATATTAACAGCGTCTTTCCTATTCACATACGCCCACATCGGGACCGCTATTAACCCCTCCATCCTCGTAAGCACCAATAGGCACATTAGAATTAATGATACCCTATCGTTGCGCTCGACCAGTGTGTAATAAACGAAAGCGCACAGCATAGCCGTGAAAAAGGTCGTCCCCATACCTTGAGTAGCCCAACCGGAAACAAGGCCGTGTAGCGATGCGACAAGGGCCATGAAGCCAGTAAGCCAGCCTTCCCCAGTTAGCTTTGCGACACTTAGGTAAACGAAGAATGCAACAAAGAACAGGGATAGCAGATTGATAACGCCGGAGACCATTTCGAGGTTGTGAAAGCCGACCTTATACGCACCTGCCAGGATAACAGTGAAGAGGAATGAACTGGCGGCATCCACACGCTCACCGAGGTTGTATGCCAGCTCTCCATGTTCGGCAAGGTTAACGGCATAGCGCATTGTGATATATGAGTCATCGTAGAAGTTATGGTAGACCGCTCCGGTGTTCCAGTAGATTGCAACCGTGACTATGACTGCTATGATTCCGATTATGATTGCTTTTCTCATACTAACCCTTCCCTTCCATCATTCATGTAAGCCCTCACGAACTCTTCCGCTTGCGGCGCGACAATTGCATTACCAAAGCCGCGCAGTCGTCCCACACGGTTGGGAGTCCCATCAACCAACGGGAATGTGCCGGATTCAACTGCCCTCGCTTTGTTGTCTCGGCAGGGGAGCCATTCGCAGTCTCGCCAGAATCCGTTAGTTGGACCTGGAATACCTGATCCTCTAACCGTGATTTCCCGTCCATCGCTCTGTCCGGATTCCCTGTCGAGTGACCCGAACTCACGCTCCGTGGTGTTGCCCATGTTGCTACATTCGCCAGATTTGGCGTGAAGTCTTCCCGTTGCTGTGGACTGTTCTTGTTTGCCAGTGGGGATAGCCACGGAGCCAGGGTCACTTGTTGGAATAATGGAATCCCCGTGTCGTGAGGTCTTGGTGGTTTTCCTCCCCTGCTCCCGTCCTGTGCCGTTGGACTGACCCATCCAGTACAGCCTTTGCCTGATGTGCGGCGCACCGAAGCCCGCAGCGCAGGTATCAACCGCCCCGAAGGCGTAACCCTCTCCTTCCATGTCAGTTTGTACAAGGTCGAGCCAAGTGAGGCCGTCCTTGCTTGCAACCTGTTCGCCAAACACCGTGACAGGTCTGACATTACGAATAAGGTGATGGAAGGCTGGCCATAGGTGCCGCTCATCAGAGAACCCTCCGCTTTTGCCTGCCGCGCTGAAAGGCTGACATGGACAACTTCCTGTCCAAACTGGTCTGTCTCCCCATCCTGCTTGTTTGAGCGCATAAGCCCAGACTCCGATTCCCGCAAAGAAATGGCACTGGTCGTATTGTTCGAGTTCTTTTGGTTTAACATCTTCAATGCTCCTGTCGTCAATTATACCTTCCGGGATAGCCCCGGCTTCCATTAATTCCCGCAACCACTTAACGCAGAATGGGTCAATCTCGTTGTAGTAAACTTTCATTGGGTTTTCCCCAACTCATGCTCGTGGATCACCTCAATGCCATAATCATGAGCATGTTCTACTTCAGCATGCATGCCACCTGACCAACGTCCAGTCTTAATACATATAGCATCGCACCGGGCAAGTATTCTTAGATCACCCTTGAGGAATGTTTCTTCTTTAATCCCCGTCTTGGTAGAGAACAGCGCCGAGTTGAGATGTGGACAGATCGCAATATGTCCAGCCTTCCAGACCTTAATTGCCAGTTTCCGGGCTTTCCAGATGTTGCGGATGATACCGAAGATGTTAGATGAACGATACGGTGCGCAGATAAATATTAGTTTCATTCCCCGTCCTTGTCTTTAAGCAACAGTTCAATTTTATCGGCGATGTCTTTAGTGTATTTGGGAACAACACAGCCTTCCTGACAACTTCTTAGAACCTTAAGTGATGCGTTTAACATTTCCCGAAAGCTATCGTAATTATTAACTGCCTTAACGATAAATTGTGCGTTCGCAACAGCCGTCTCATCGTTTACGGAACCATATTCAATCATATCCATAAACGCTTCTGCCTTTAAATCCAGTGATGTGCCAACAAGCTTTATTGATGCAAATCTGTCTCCCCACTTACCTGCAATAACATCTACAACAGGATGGTCGGATGGAACAGACCATATCATTTTGCACTGACATTCTCCGTCATGGCAAGCACCCCACGGTGTTGGCGAATGTTTCATTTTCTCATTCATTGTGCGTCCTCCGGGAACTCAACCCTCGATGGTTGTGCTTGCCTTTAATATATCAAGAGATAAATTAAGCCACTTATCTTTTATCTCCTTCTTAACATCTTCGTCAATCTGCTCCCACTCTTGCCTCAGACCTCTTCTGTCGGTGAAATCTTTAAGGATAGCTTCTACTATTTTATAAGCTGTAAAATGGTTATTATTACTCATTGGACATCCTCCGGGTAAAATTACAGTTCCATCCTAATTTGAGCAAGTTTAGCATCGTTTATCTTTTCTGCTCTTCCCATGTCATAATTTTTAATCCACCAGTTCCATACATCCTCTGGCGTTTCCCACGAGCACTCTTTGCCTGTATCTTTACGCCTTTTAATCATTTTGCCAAATGAGTTCATGTATGCTTTATAATATTTTGGGTATCGAATGGCATCAATACATTTCTGTAAAGGTGTTTTTTTTGCGCACATAATACAGCCAATCCGCCTATACCCTTCATCGTAAAGCTGACAGTGTGATATTCCACGACTATTTAAGTATCCCCACACATCTGATTCAGTCCAATCCAATATAGGGCACAAGAATGTTTTACCAAGACTCTGGCAATGAGAAATCAATATTCTATTCGCTCTGTTCCGGCTCTCGCCTGTCCTTATTCCGGTAACTACTATCCTGCCTATTCCGCCCTGCTCTTTTAACTCTTCACAACAATATGGCATTTGGCTCGTGGGAGGGGCGCCATGAGCAACAATTAACTGAAACATTGACATTTTAGGTCTGTGCCATTCCACATCAGGATAGTTTTCTTTTATAAATTTCAGCACTTCCGGTGGGTCAACTGTCGTAAAGTTAAAATGGCTATCAAACTTTACCCCTGCCTCTTTTGCAAGATGGTATATGGCTTGGCTGTCTTTGCCACCTGAGAAAGCAAGATATAAGCCTTCTGGCGGTTCAAACATTTGCAGCCGTTCAATGGCAATTTTAACTTTCTGTTTCATTTTTCTTCCTCCGGGAACTCAACCCTCGATGGTTGTGCTGGAATGACCACAGCGTCAATGGTTCTGGTTAACACTATTTGTCCATCAATAACCTCGTAGACATCACGCCAAATTTTATAAGGGGCAAGTTGTGTGCGAAATGCCAAGTTACTTGATTCCCGATACTGGACAATGAAAGTATTTTTATCTGTAAGCCAAGCACGTTCAATAGTAGCACCAAACCATCCTGTTGTGGTGTATTCAAGCGTTTGATACTTAACCTTCGGTGTTTCGACTTGTGAATAAACAACAGCAGCGAACAATACCAGTAAAAGAAGTATTAACTTTTTCATTTCTCTTCCTCCAAAACCTTAACTCTATAAAATTTACGGTTTGCGAACAGCCTCGCACCACAATACGGACACTTCTTTCCACCTGTCACTATTTGGCAGTCACAGTTCCAGCACCACGCCTTATATCGCTTGAATCGCCCCTTCATTTCCCTTCCTCCTTTAGTTTTCTCAAGCAGATTTCTTTCCCATCAACAACTCCTATCGCGGGAGAGTGTGCTTCTTCATGCGGACAGGATTCTTCATTGCACGGGAACGCACCACCAACTTCAGGAATGGTTATTGCCCCAATAGTTATTTTTCCGCAGGTTCCGAAGCAAAACTTAGTAATCAATTCCTGCTGTACAGATGGTATTACTCCGAATATCATTCCACTTTCCTCCTGTAATCACTAAAACAGAACTTCCATTCCGGCGTTGATATCCGGCTTGCGATCCGTGCGTCCATATTGTCCTGTATCTTCCCCAGGGTGAGGTTAGATGTGATGATCGTGGGCTTGTTGTTCGAATACCGTGAGTTGATGATTTCCCCTAATATCATCACCGCATATTCGGTGGGCTTCTCGGTTCCCAGGTCGTCCAACACGAGGAATTTGTAGTATTCATATTTCCATATTATCTCCCCCACTGTTTCATCGCTCCGCTGGAACGTGTCCTGAAGCTCAAGCAGTAGTTCTGCGGACCTCTTAAAATGAACCGGGCTTGTGCCGTTCACCATGACCTCCCTGAGTATCCCAACAGCAAGATGCGTTTTCCCTGTCCCGACCTTCCCTGAGAATAAGACAACGCCCCTGGGGTCTTTTGCATACTTCTTGGCGCTGTTTTTGAAGTCAGCGGTCTTGTGTGTCACTGTGTTCTGCCGAGGCTTGAAATTGTCGATTGTAGCGTCCCTGAGTATCTCTGGTACTCCAGCAAGTTGCATATCCAAGTCGCAAACGGTACGTATTCTGCTCTGTGTTTTTCTTCTCTTTTCTTCGCATTCGATTCCGCTACACCACCACCGGAATTTAAGCCCGTGGTCGTAACCTTCACTGACACTTGCAGATTCTTCCATTGTCCGCCCACATAGACATACCGGTGTATCGTCTTTATCGAGGTAGTGTTCGCATTTGTGGGTATATGGGGTTTCACCTTTCTCGTCGATAATCACGCCCTGCTTGATGTGGATGTCATTGTTCATTGTCCTCCCTCCCCGATTTCTCTACGAGCCTGTTTAATTGCCTCCTTGACCGTTAATACAGCAATGAGCCTGATTCCTTCAAATCTTTCCCATACATCTTTGTCCATTATATCAAATGCCCTCTTCCTCACCTCAAGCTCTTTCGCCGCCTCCATCGCAAGGGATTCTGCGGTATGTTCACCACTTGTAGGCAAACCATCCACAGTTGGGTATTCTAAAGCATCAGAGAGAATCTTCCAAACGGTATACTCTTGTTTAACGCAGATGTCTTTGAGTCTCTTACTCTCTTCCGCTTGCTCAAGGTAAGCTGTGTGTACAATAGATACGCTTTCTTGCCCTTTAATACTTTCTTTTCTGCATGGATATTTCATATTATAGTTAATATCGTCTATCGCTTCCATGATCTTCTCTTTCTCAATCATCTTCTCCCTCAACTTCGTCTCCTGTGAATGCTTCTCCAAAATTATCACCATGCCCGTATTCGGAACGCTCTGATTTTTTAGGCTTTGTGAACCCTTCCGGGCTTTCGTTTAGATACGTGTCAAACCTATCACGGTTGAATAGCGTCTCTGGTCTGTATAGGTTCGGTTGCTCCTGGAAATGTGGATCACATAGCTTCGTTGTGATGATTTGCGAAAACTGCTCTTTTAACCTCCCTTCGTTCAGCCTGTCCATGATTGTGTTAATGCCAACTGTGTAAATGTCTAAGAAATTCTTACCGCAGCGCTCGTTAATCTCATGGAGTATTTCCAGAGCAATTGTTTTGTTTTTCTGATATTCAGGGTGATGATATTCGTTCATTCCCGCCCTCGGTTTTTGGGCTGGGGGGTTAGGGGGGGTATTTATCTTTTCTCCTTCTCCTTCTCCTTCTATAGCGGTAGGTGCTACAGAGACCCTCTGTAGGTCTTTGCTCTTTTTTCTGCCAGTCCAATTAGATGCAAGGTTAATAAACTTCGGTACTTGTATTAATATGGACGCTCCATCATCACGCCAGAGAAAACGGGGTTCCGATATTTCTTTTGAAAAGAAGTGCAATAGAAGTTCAACTTTAGTCCATCTCTTACGCAACTTCCGTTGTAGAAAAGCCTTACTAATCCTCATATATCCATCACCATCCAAGTGGTTAAATTCCTGCCCGTAGATGTCAAGAATGATGAAAAAACCACTATACCCGAAATCACCAAACTTATCCATTGCGTCTGAAATATCAGGGTCATTATGTGAGCCAGTCATGTGCTTGTACCACTCCATATTTTTGCCTTTTCAACATAAAAAATAGGGCGAGAGTATTTCAGCAACCGCATAACTGGTTGTCGCGTCCTCACGGAATCGCGAATACTCTCGCCCAAAGCTCATGTAATAAAAAAATCGCTACCGGGCGATTACCGGTCATGCTTTTCTGAATTCTGTTACTTCTATAACTATAATACACCAGTCTTTATTTGTCAAGTGATTTTTCCCCTATATCCCCATTCTCGGTTTACGTGCCTTTGCGACCTTCTTCTGCATCTCAATTTTGCCGAGTGAGTTGTACTTGCTCTGTAGCTGCCTTACCTGTGCTTCAAGGGCTTCGATGCGCTCCTGAACCGTTGGCTCTACAAATATCGAATCGGGTGTAGACAGAGCAATCGTTTCAACCTCTTCCTTGTCTGCCGGCACGACAACCTCAACGACATCCGGAGCGATCCGATCCCCCACACAATCAGCAAACAAAGCCGCTCCTGCCACAAAAACAACCGTAACGACTATTACAACTGCAGCCTCAAATATGCCTGCCTTCATCTTGATGTCTCCATTTCTTCTCTGTCATATTTCGACAGGCTGGTATGAGCGATATTGTCCTGTTTGTCCCTCGCCGTTTTGTATGCTTTTTTCAATGTCATGCCCTGCGATCGATAATGAAGCGTTTGCAGGAACAGGGCGAGGTTACAATGCGAGCAAGTGTTGTCTCGTCCCAGGCATTTCTCCCCGATAAGGTTTGCAGCCTTACCTTGGGGCGTTGTTGCGTGAGGGTCTATACAGGGTTTATTTAGGCTGGTTATGCTCATAAGGTAGGCTCTCCATTCTTCCTATCATAGATTGCTTCATACTCTTTTTTGGACTTTGGCATCTCATAGCTTCTTACTGTAACGCTCCACCGTGGTTTTTCATCATAGAATTTGTTGATTTCGCAACATACTATCTGTGAATCATCGTGCCAGTACCCTGCCTGGGTCATGCAATCCAGCAGATTTTTGACATAATTGTCAGCGTCGGGCTTTCCTGTTGGTCGTATATAACGGCCCATTGCGGCCTCCCAAAACCACGTAGGCTTAGACACTGGTATCGGCAGGTAAACATCAATATAAATCATCACACAGCCATCCAGCGGAACCTTTGGGGCGTACTGGCATATTATCTGCATTAGTTGCTCTTCATTCCGCCGTTGTTTCGGATCCTTATATGTCATTGTAAATGACTTTCCGCCCTTCGTGATTGCCCGGGACCTTGCCCGCATCTGCGGTGTTGGTATTATCGGGATGGTGAAGTTGATTTCCATGTTATCCTTCCTTTTAGTTTACAGAGGCGCTCGTACCAAATTCAGCGGGTTTTCCCCACACGAACGCCTCTGCTGTCGGAATATCCGACGTTATTCTTTCGCCTTTTTAACCCGCTTGAAGTTGCGTTGTTTCCGGGGTTTCGCTTCTTTCACTGCCCTGCGGTTCCGAAGACGTTGCGCTCGCTCTCGTTCCCCGCCGTGGATCATGTCTCGGTGTTCGTCGTAGTCATCATAGTCGTTCATGGTATTATTTGTCCTTCCTTGGGTCAAAGCCGGGGTCTGGTCGGATTTCTTCGTAGAGGTAGACAGCTCCAGCGCTAAACACATGGCCGTTCTCGTGGAAGTGTTCATCTTCATCCGGGCCGGTAGCCGTTTCAGGGTGTTCCATGATAGGCACTGGTGGCTTCTCTTTTTCTGGATCCGCTTTGGCTGTTTTCTTTTTGGACTTTTCCGGCGTGGTGTTCAGTGTCATTTCATCGGAAGGGCGTTCCTCGGTCAGCGGTGTCTCTATCGCAGGAAATACGTCGCTGGCTGACAGTTCACCGCTTTTCATGGCCTTGTAGATTGATCTGAGGTCAATAATCTTGTCAAGATTCCACTTCGCCGAATCCTCTTCCCCCATGTACTCGCTGAGTTGCTCAATGGTGATTTTGAAATCGTCCTTGAATGCTTTGATTACAGCCTGTTTCTTCTCGGCTATTTTGTCAGGTGTCCACTTTGCCCGTTCGCACTTGTGAGCGTATTCTATTGCGTTGACCACCAGGGCGGATGGTATTGCGCCCTTAATGACATTTCGAATCGCCTTGCTTTGTCCCAGCTGGAATGTCAGGTCTTCGGCTCTTTCTGAATCCTTCATACCGATGTTTTGACCCTTGCGCTGCTTGAATGCTCTGCTGAAAGTGAAGCCAGTTTCGAGGTCGAGGAAAACAGGCTTGAAAATGTGATGAGTGTAGGTTTCTTCTACTGTCAAATCAATAGCACAGTTACCGTAGTTCCTCGCTATGGACATTGCCAGGCCGATTGTCATGCCTTCGACGTGTTTCTTGCCGCCGCCCTTCTTGGTATTGACATCCCACCCGTAGAATGCTCCGAGGGGATCGAGCTCGACCTCTGACTTTACACGTTCCAAAACTTCCCCAAGCTTCCGGGACTTGATAACGCTGACAGCGGTCACATAGGTTGACTGCTGTCTTTGGACGGTAGAACCACCCTGAACCAGGTCAAGCATACTGTCCTGCTGTTTATCGGGTACTACAACACCTTCAAAATCTTTCATTGCTTCTCCTTATGGGTTGACTGTTATTTGGCTATAATTTAGTGATTGGACGGTCGGCTGGTGGTTCCTTGTCTTTGTCTCCCTCTATATCCTCAGGGAAAACACACCGTTCAATGTCCCTGACATAGAGACTGACGGGGATTTGTTTTGGTGTATATTCAGGGTTCGTCCCGTCATACCCTGCCTTGCAATGTGCGGTCTGGTAAGTCCTGCCGATAATCGCAACCATTCTTTCCCGGTCAATTCTGTCGGTGAATTCAAAACACTCGTCTCCGATGTCGATTCCGTAAAGTTTCATGCTTCCTCATTTCTTCGGTGTGAATTTGTGACCACATTTAGGGCACGTTACTTGTGCATCAAGTTTTGCCTGAAGTTCCTCACGTTCTCGGCGTTCCTTTTCGAGCTTGGCTTCTGCGATCTCCCTTAACGACCGAGCCATTTCCTCTGCTTCCTCCCTTTCCTTCCGAGCCTTTTCCTCTATTGCCCGTTTCTCGGAATCAGCCTTTTCCTGTGCTTCCCTTGACGCTTTCTCTGACGCTTCCCGCTCCTTCGTTGCCTTTTCCTCCAGCTCCCTTTCCTTTTCGGCGTTGCGGCGTTTTTCTTCCAGTATCAAAGCTGTCGCTTTCTGCTTTTCTGCTGCCGCTTCCTTGTCTCTCGCCGCGGCTTCCTTTCTCAGCCGTTCGTTGTCCTCTTCCAGTTTCGCCTTCCTTTCCCCCTCGATGCGTGATAGCTCAAGGTCTTCCTCGTTCATCCGGCGGATCATTTCTCTCTGCCTGGCATCGAGGGCAGCCTTCCTCTTTATCTCGACAAATTTCGCCTGTTTTTCCAGGTAGTCCTCAACAGGCTGGACAAGGCCGGTGAGCGTTTTCGCCAAACCGTCAATGACACGACATTCGTTAAGAGGGTCTTTTTTCATTTGAACGCGCGATTTCTCGAGGCCGGTGCGAATCTTCTTTAATATCTTGTATCCTTTTTCGGCTTGTTCTATGTCATCGACCTGTGTTTCGTCGGTGACAATGATTTCTTTCGCTTTCTGCTCCCACTCAGCCACATCTGCGAAGGCCTCTTGAAATTCGGCGAGGATGAACTGCGCCCTGCTGCGATCTAATCCGCTTTCGCTGAGTATTACGACAAGTTTATTTTGTTCTTGATCCATGTTTATACCTTTCCTTTGGGTAAGTCTTTGTATTCGATTTTTCTGATGCGAGCGAGCAGGGCAACGGAGGCTTCGTGAAACTTGCCATAGCTATCATCCATGTATGCATCATCGCAAGCACCCCATTCATCCGCGCAATCAGTGTAGTCATGGAGAGGGCAGAGCGAACAACTTTTTGCGAAAAAGACCCTGCAAAACGAACACTCATGCGCTCCTACCCTCAACCACCAATCCTGATAGGTGAATTTGTCTTGTGTAACGCCATCCTCCCATTTCTTGATTGCCTCTTGCTTTACTTTTTCCCATTCCGCGACTGTTATCATGTTTCACCCTACTTTCGTAAAGACATCGCCGTTTTTGTATAAGAACGTGCTTCCCATTTTTATCAACTTCCTCATAATGCCCTTGTCGGTGCAGACGTACCATGTGCCGTCCCTGTGCATGACCGGTTTTCCTGTGTTTTTAACCTCTTCCTTAATTATGTAAGCTGGTGACATTTCACCCCCTGTAAAAAGCTATGAGTATCAGGAACACTGCCACCATAACACTGATGATAGCGAACGCAAGGAACTTTAAATCTTTGACCATTTCGGTGATTATGTCACGCCGTCTCATTTTTTTACCCTTTCCTAAATCGACATAACGTGTGAGGCGATCACCTTAAAATCGGGATCGCTGAATGTTTCGTGCTGTTCGGTGATGACCTGTGATCCTGGGGACGTGTAGCGCTTCGGGTTGTAGTTGATCGAGAACATGACCTTGCCATACTTGGCCGTCAGAAAAACCATAAACACAAGATTGCGGATCGGCCTCATTGTGTCATCCTCAGTATTAGCTGATACTCGAATATTAACGCCGGTGTGTGTTTAAGCGGGCGCTTATTCACTGTGTGATTTCCGAATTGTGGCTTCCGGTAGTCACGGAGCCTTGCGCTTATTGACTGAGTGTGAATCCCCGTGATAGCTGCAAGTTGATCGATGGTGCGCCATTTGCCATCTGTCATGATGTCGAATATTTCTTTTAGCTGACCTTCGAAGTGGTCAACAACGTCAAACATAAACCCGCGAAAATAAACTTGCTCTTGCTTTTGCATGAGTTCACCCTATGGTCGAAAGGATTTCGTCCTTGTGAGCTTGATAATAACGCTCAAGCTGAAAGAGAGTCGTTTCATTCGGCGTGGTCTTGCCAGTCAACACATTGTAAATTGTCACCCTGCAAACCTTTGTCTCTCTGAGACGTGCTGCGAAGAGTTTCCAAGTATCTCTTTTGTGAAGCCTGTACAACCTGAGAATGTCAATTGTGTTGTCCATATTTCCCTCCTGTGGTTGGTTAATCCTTTTTGAGATTGTTGTTTACCATATAGCCATCTAATACATCCCATGCGTCATTAATAATCTTACCACCAATGATTTTACCATCCTTGTATGGTGGCATATCACAGAATTCGGTGGAGTGGTCAATTAATGTTGGGTCGGTTTTGAGTAAATGCCACCATATTCTTGCTTCATCGGCACTCTCTATTGTGTGAATTATTGAGAACGGTGTAAATTTTGATTGTTTGCCTTGGATACTTGTTTTCATTTTCTTCTCCTGGTTGGTGTGTGTTGTCATCTACAGTACAATAAAACCAATTCATTTAGTTATGTCAAGCTTTATTTTACATATTTACAAAATAAAAATCCCCCCGCTTTTACACGGAGGGATCTGTCAATGAAGTATCGTTTTTACCTGCTTATTCTTTCTTCGGAAGCCATTTTTGCGGTATAATGGCAATTATGGATGTGACGGCTATTGTCATTTTCCCAAATATCCCGTTCCATTCTTCCTGGGTCAGTTCTTTGCCGCCCTCGCTCTTCGGCTTTTTAGCCTCGGCGTATTCATAATAAACAGCAATCAACGCCATGAGAGGGGCTTTGAATGCAAAGAACTTCTTGCCGAATATCCCTGCGATAATAGCAAACAGGACAGAGACGAGTCCGCTGACAGTGTAATCTTTCACCGCATCAATCCATCCTGCATGAGCGAGAGCAACCGTCCCGAACAGCATAATAGCCACAACAAACATAATATTAAACGGATTAGGAAAGCGTTTCATTGGATACCTCCTATGGTTAATGTGACCGCAACGATTACTCTAAATAAATGTATCATAAATACAGGCGATTTGCCTAAATCAATGCCAAGCCCTAAGAAATTTTCGCTTTTCGGGATACACGTTCCATAACGTGCGTAGGAGTACCATAATTCGAATATCTCCCATGAGGCGATACTTATCCCGCCTAAGAAGATGATACCTGGCCAGTGAAGCCACAGCAAAGCCCCAAGCACACCAGCCATGAATTCAGTTCCTGCCGAAAACAAATGGTAGTGCTTGAACCAGTCGTGAGATCGTACCCCGAATTCTATTCTCGAACATTGCAGAAAAACAGGATAAAATGTCATCTCGTCGTCAGGCTTAATAAATGTCATCCCTTCACGGATCCCCCGCAAGGATGAAAATAGAATGGCAATGAGTATTATAAGGATATTCATATCTACACTCCGCGTAATGGTTGTGGATACTGCGGAGTTAGATCAACTTCTCTTATATTTAAATTGAACTCAGTCACATTTCGCATGATAGTTAAGAAATCGCCAAATGTCTTTCCCGAATTTAAAACCGCTCGCTGATCCCGAAGTTTCCCATAAGAGGATGCGGTCAGAATGCATCCATGTGTATCACCAATATAATTGCCAGGATGGAATAATACATTGGTCCGTCCAATAATTCCTGTGATTAAAAACGTTTCTGTCCACTTGCCACCAGTGATTCGTGATACCAGGGCAGATTTAACACGCTTGCAGGTATATTCTCCGGCTGGTATCGATGAAATATTCTGCGCATTCCCACGCCAGGGTAATTCGAGCGTAACACAGTATGACTTTCCATCGAGCAAGAGAACACCAAAGGTTCCCTCAGTTCCCACTTCAACGCGAATAATTTCAGCCTTCATGCTCTCTACGCCTCCTTTTTTTTTAAGGCTCCATTCATGCTGGTTTCAACCCTGTCAAGGCGATGACCGACATCTATGTGGGTTGCTTTGCAGGTATCTCTGTAGACCACCGTAGATTCCATTTTGTTAAGTCTTTCATCATGTCCGGCGATCTTCGTTCCGAAAACGCCCTTAACATACATGGCATTCCCGATAAAAGCAACAACCGTGACTCCCATCTGTAGGTACATCAGCATTTCGTGGCCCATCTTTACAGCCCTCCGGTTTAATGTTATCGTCTATTTTTTCTTAGGACAAGGTATACCTTTTTGCTGACGCTTGCCTACATTGCCGCTGTTTTGACGTTGGGCGCTTCTGTTTGCTGGTCCTGTTCTATCACGTTTGCCTGGTACTGTCTTACCCATAGTGGTTCTCCTGTTGTTAGATTTTTTCAACACACCTTCATTCCAGTTCGTATATGGTGGATTGAAATTATTGAGTATAGCAGTTTTATAGTTATCCCCCAAGGGGAAATATAGAACCTTTTTGTTTGTAATAACGATGATCTTGTCCTCGGTTTCCGCTACTGCTATTAGATGCCACGAATCATCTCGATAGATGCTGACCAGTCGGGCCGGAACTCCGATACATTCCAAAGCCCACTTGCCGAGGACTGCCGAGAATTGACAGTTGCCGGTTAGTTTCTTCAGAAACACCGTTTCGATGCTCGGTGTATAATTCCAGATAAAGGTTTGAGGCTCATATACGAATCTCTTCATCAACCGTGAAACATCCCAGATTGTATGTAGGTTGACTTTAACTGAATCCATCTGAGCCATAGCGAGTTGCGTTTGTTCTTTGTCATACGACCAGCCAACAATGTCATTGGCACAGCCAGTGGATACAAGGAGAAGCAATAGCAGACCTGTTTTAATTCTCACGGTGTGCCACCTCCTGCGACAAACAGGGCAAGATAAATCACGGTGTGCCTCACTTAGCATTCCTATACACCGATTCCTCCGGCGTGGTGATAGCGGGAGAAATGGGAATGACTTGGCGAAGAGTAAAAGTTGCAATTACAATTGTGGAAGCCCCAAAGGTTCGTATATATAGATTACCGTTAGATGTTGCTGATGGAGTAAAATCAAATGTAGTGGCAAACGGACTACCGGAAGACGAATAAATGATTTCTCCACCAGATGTAGAATCATATATAATAATATCATTGGAAGTACGAGTTCCAGAAATTGTCATACGATATGTATAACCTTTTGGTATTAAACCACCTTTATATATACCACCAGTTGATGCTACCTCGAAAGTCGTGGCGTTGGTTATAGTAGCTCCAGCTTCACCCCATCCACTCGTAAAGTCCCAACCGCTCAGCACATCACTACCAAGTCCCGCCTCCGCAATTACCGGAAACAGGAGCATCAAAATCAGTATTAGCTTTTTCACGTCCTGCCTCCTATCGGTAGAAGATGTCTGAAACTTCAATCTCTTTATCTCTTGTGGCTCGGAACTCTATCCGCCACTCATAAACATTATTCTCTATAAACTCAGGCGCAACGAATGAAAAATGCTCCACAGTATTAACCGTGCCACTTGTAAACCAGTCTGAGTTCCACACTGTCGAGGTATCCACAAACAAACCTTTGCCGATAATCCTAACCGCTGTAGAGTCGAGGTGCGTTGCTGTTGACAACATATCTAAACCCACGCTATCGGGATTCGCCGGATTAAATACTCTTGAGGTTAAGAATCGAATAATCTGAGATGTGTAGCTCTCGCAATGCACCGCCTTAGCCTGCAACCTATTCCGTGGACTGGTCTCTGTCGTATCTATCACCACAGTCTGCGTTGTAAATGCGTCTGTGGAATCCTCAGCACCAAAGACGAAAGTCCTCAGAGGGATTACAACTTTGACCGTATTAGCCGTCTTGAACGTATCAGCCAGTACGATGGTAGCAGTAAGTTGAGGAATAGTCGTCCTGTCCAGATAGGCGGTGGTTGAATCCTCGGCAGCATCCTTAGCTAACTTCTCTGACAGCCTATCACTAAGACCTGCAACGTCACCAATAGCCATACTGTTTGCAGCCGCCAGGGCTGAATCTATTGCGGATAGGGTTGCGAGAGAGCCAAGCTCAAGAGATGATCTTCCCGTTGCAGCGGTTAATCCTGTAGCTCCACCATCCCATTTCAAGCGATCCGTAAATGCTGTATTCCAGTTTGCCGAGTCAGCAGCGACCCTATCATGAGCAGCTTCCCAATCAGTCGAACCGTCTGTGAGGATTGAGTAAGTTCCTGACCCATCAGTTTTCATTATGCCTGCTGACCCAAAGTCAACATCGAATAAGGCTTCTGACAGCCTATCACTAAGTCCCGCTATGTCATCGGAAGAAAGCGCATTATTTGTTATCTTAGATGAATCCGCTCTCGCCAATGCCGCATCGGTTGAGTCTGGAACATCAGCTCTTAATGTATACTGCGTATGATCGTCTCCCGTTGTCAATCCAGAAAGGTCGCTATGAGCAGTTACACCTGCTGTTGAGAATGTAGTATTAACTATATCCTGAATTGAATAAGCAGTTGCATCACCACGCTGTACAATAATCTTGCTGACAATAAAATAGAAGTTGTCAATTCTGTCCGGCAATGAAGGCATTTGGCTTGCAAGTGCTTGTGCCAATGTGTAATCACCTGTGCCGAGCATAATATCAATTTCATCATCAGCATAACTTCTAAATATCCAATTAACAGCATACCTATTCGGAGTCAAAGTTACTAAGGCTGTACCATTATCATAACGCATATTTTCGTATGTTGTAATGGTTGAGTCTGACCATACACCAGCGATATGATAGACAAGGTCTGATTCTATACCGCCTCCACCTTGAGCGGCAGCATCCAGATTCTTAATATTAACACCATGAAACACTACTCCAGAGGCAATATTAACGACATTCGTTGCTGTCTCGGTAGTAGCAAATCCGCTCTTACGTTCAAAGTTCCTTAATGCAAGGACTCTTTTTGTACCTCTAATTGCTGTGGATAACCCCATTGCATTATTACCTATTTGATATTCTATATCCGCAGCGCCCATGAGAACTTTCGCAACAGGAATATTCATAGAATAATCAAGAGTATCCTGAAATGCAGTCCCGGCATAAATAGGAGAACCACCGTTATATGAAACATATATGTAATTGAGGGAACTGGCGGTCAGGGCAAGAGTAGCATTTGCAGGTACGGTATGCTTATATAGTTTGCTCCCCGTCCAGTCCTTCGTTGCTCGGATCAAAACATCCACAGAGGCAATGGATACAGCAACTCCGGCAGCATCGATAATCGTTGGCTCTGAAAGCGTACCCTCGTTGTAATTGACGTTGCTGGCAAAAACTTCCTTTGTAACTGTAAGATCTCCATTGAGGGTTAAACCCTGTCCAGCCGTACTATTCTTTACACCAGCGAATGTACCATACATGAGAGAATACGCTTTATCTCCAGCGATATTATCTTGAAGTATGTTACCTATATAGAAGGCATCCGAGCCAGTTTCATAATATCCGGCATTTGAGCCCACTGCAATATTTCTATCTCCTGTAGAATTGTAATATAAAGTGTTTGGACCGAAACCTACATTGTAATCGCCGGAGGTATTCGTAATTAAGGACCAGAAACCATAAGCAGCATTCTGACTACCTCCTACATTGTTCTTTAAGGCTTGGTAGCCAACTCCAGTATTCTGGTTACTTGTATTATTGGTTAAAGCTTCATCTCCAATAGCTACATTTGAGATACCG